>SDBS01000378.1_pt1 | contig 41937 bp, 38 predicted proteins | sample 2277091 | NCBI WGS metagenome assembly SDBS01 (sample SAMN10404972, study PRJNA504765) | marine sediment metagenome | isolation source: marine sediment core GS10_PC15, 163 cmbsf | place: Arctic Ocean: Southern Knipovich Ridge | collected 2010
GTTTTAAGGAATGCCTCGGCATTGAAGTTTACAGGGGTTCCCTTTCAAAAAAGGAGAGGGAACTGTTCAAACAGAAGATAGGGTATTTTAGAAGCAAAGGGCATATATACAGGATCAGGGAAAAAAGGAGCCAATATTATCTGAGATCGATGGTCAAGACTGAGAAGGGAGTCATAAAATGCTCTGCTAATATTGATATTAAAAGAAAGAAATTAAAAAACCTCTATTTTACAGGGGATTTCTTTATTTATCCGGGGAGAGCCATCTTTGACCTGGAATCAATACTTAAAAATATACCGATTGAAAACGGCAATATATCTAGAATAGTTAGTGATTTTTTTAAAAATTATCCCGGGCCGGTCTCGGGGGTGGACCAGGCGGATATCAACCGGGCGCTGGCAGGATGTTTTTCAAAAATAAAATATAAAGATTTTAAGATCCCCTTAAAATATTATAATGATATCTATACTGTCAATTCAGAATTCTCAGCCAGTAATAAGATCGAGGTCTTGCTCCTGCCGTACTGTTCCAAACTTCCGGATTGTAAGTTCCGGTACAGGGAAGGCTGCATTCTATGTGAAAAATGCAGTACCGGTGATGCTGTGGCAAAAGCCCAAAAATATGGGGTGGAGACTATCACTATTGTGGATTATAAGCATCTCCACCGCACCCTGGCCGGCTTAAAAAAAAGGGGAGTCAAATATTTTGCCGGCTGCTGCTGTGAAGCATTTTACCAGAAGCACCAGCAGGACTTTGAAAGGGCGGGCCTTCCGGGGATCCTGCTTAATATAGAAAGTACAACCTGTTATGAACTGGGGAAACAGAAGGATGCATATGGCGGCAGGTTTGAGGGTTTTACAAATTTAAAATTGGATCTTCTGGAAAAAATACTCAAACTTATGACTTAAATATAAAGACTTTAAAGTCAGGTCCGGGACCATGCTTGAAAAAGAAAATAAATCCAGGGGCTCATACCACTCAGATGTCCTGGTAATAGGAGCGGGCCCTGCCGGGGCAAGCCTGGCCCTGTTTTTAGCCGGGAACAAAATAAATACTATTCTTGTCGATAAAAAAGCCAGGATCGATATTCCCGTCAGGTGCGGCGAGTATGTCTCCGGGAAAGTTGCCGGGCTGTTTGATTTTCCTATTTCCGGCATCAATAATGAAATAGGTTTCATGGATACATATATCAGGTCAACCCCGGCAGCCGGCACCCGGGCTCCGGGATTTATGCTCGACAGGGAAATATTTTTAGGGGGCCTTGTAAACAGGTTTAAGAAAAGCGGAGGCAGGTTTTTTAACAGGACAAGGATCTGTTCATTTAAATATAGGAGCCCGGAAAGCGCCCGAGGCAGTGCTGCCCGCCAGGGGATGATTTCTGTAGTATCTGCCGGCACTGGTGGAGGCACCGGAAAAAAGATAAAAATAACTTCAAAAATAATAGTGGGTGCAGACGGCCCGATGACTGTGGTGGGAAGGTTTACCGGCAGCTACCCGGGGTATTTTTTACTGGGACTGCAGGAAAATATAAAAGTAAAGTCAAGGGACCGTTCCCGTACCAGTGTATTCTTTTATCCCTTTTTAAGTCCCGGGTATGGATGGATATTTCCCAAAACAGGCAGTATAAACCTGGGAATCGGCTTGGAGGGATATAAATACAGCAGTGGCGGCAAAAGCAGCCGTAAAGATACTGCCCCCAAAAAAGTGCTGGCAGCCTTTAAACAGGAGCTGGTCAAAAGCGGCCTATTAGATACGGGGGATCAGGGGAAAATAGTTTCGGGCCTTATTCCGGTCTCAGGAATGGTCAAAGATCCAGTATTTAAAAACTTTGTCCTGGTCGGGGATGCTGCAGGACTCTGTAATCCCGTGACCGGGGCCGGGATCTATAATGCCGTATATTCATCAAGAATAGCTGGAGAGATAATTGCAGGAGCCATTGCTTCAGGCAGCCTGGAAGCACTTGGCAGGATCAGGGATGAATACCGCAGGGCCCTCGGCCGCAGCCTGGACAGAGCCCTGGATAGAAGGAAGCAACTCTCCAGGATTGATAAAAATAGTGGCCCGGAAGAAGATTTTGACCTTCTTATTAAAAGAAGCTGGGTAGCTTTCAAGCAATATTGGAAGAATTGATATGATCACGGGCCTCACGGCCCGGACCATCAGATTTTAAATAATGATAAAAACCTCCGGGATATTATAAGATCTTTTCAACTGCTTCAATTATATCTTCTTCCTGGGGTGTGACTGCTTTTTCAAGTATGGGTGCAAAAGGTATGGGACAGTCTTTTTCTGCCACCCTGTATATAGGGGCATCCAGGTATTCTACTGCAAGCTCACTTATTCTTGCTGATATTTCAGTCCCGGCTCCATTTGTTTTGGCCCCATTATAAGCTATTACTACCTTGCCTGTTTTCTTTACAGAGTCTATTATTGGATCCATATCAAGGGGGACCAGTGAGACAGGGTCTATTATTTCAATACTTACCCCTTTTTCTTTCTCTATTTTATCTGCAGCTGCCATTGCCTTATGTACCATCTCGGAGATTGCGACAATTGTAATATCGCTTCCCTTCCTCTTAATATCTGACTTACCCAGCGGGACCAGGTATTCTTCTTCAGGTACTTCGCCTTTCATGTCATACAGGACAAGATGTTCAAAGAACAGGACAGGGCTGTCATCCCTGATGGCAGATTTTAAAGTTCCCTTGGCATCATATGGCGTTGAGGGGCATACGATCTTTAACCCGGGTACATTCATGAACATGCCCATCACACACTGTGCATGCTGGGCCGCCTGGGAAAGCCCCGCGCCCATGGCCATTCTTATAACAACAGGTATTTTTAGCTGGCCCGCTGACATATACCTTAATTTGGCCAGTTGATTGACGACCTGGTCCCCGGCACAAAATATAAAGTCATCAAACATTATTTCAGCAACAGGCCTGAGCCCGACCATGGCTGAACCGACTGCGGTTCCGACTATTGCTGCCTAAGAAATAGGAGTGGTCCTGACCCTGTCGCTTCCACATTCATCCAAGAGCCCCTGTGTTACAGCAAATGCTCCTCCGTATTCAGCCAGGTCCTCACCAAAAGTGACTACGCTCTTGTCTCTTTTCATTTCTTCCCTGTAAGCTTCTCTGATCGCTTCCCTGAATGTGATTTCTCTCATTATTTCCCTTTCAAGATAAATTTGATCAAATTATTTTAAGGCCGCCGGCCGTTTTAACCGGCTGCATGGATCAGGCAAAAATATCTTCGGTCACTGTATCCACCGAAGGGCCCGGACTCTTCCTGGCAAAATCTACTGCTTCCTCCAGTTCTTCGGCAAGCTGCTTTTTTATGCCTTCAATATCTTGCTTGTCCAGGATCTTTTCGTCGATAAGCTTTTTGGACAGTCTTTCAATAGGGTCCTTTTTCTTCCATTCCTTTACTTCCTCTTTGGTCCTGTAACCTTCGTGGTCACCAAGGTGGTGTCCCTTATACCTATAAGTCTTTGCTTCAAATAAAACAGGGCCCTTGCCGTTCCTGACATCATCGACCACATCATCTATCTTGCTGTATACATCAAGCACATCCATGCCGTCTGCCACGATCCCGGGAATATTATAAGCAGCTGCCCTGTCAGCTATATCCTTGACATTCAAATGCCTCATGCCTTCTCCCTCGCATTTAAAAGAAAGTGCATAGTAGTTATTCTCTACTACATAGATGACTGGGAGCTTCCATATGGAAGCAAGGTTCAGTGATTCATGAAAACTTCCGGTATCGGCGGCCCCGTCACCAAAAAATGATACGACTACTTTATTATTTTTCTGGACCTGGCATCCATAACCTGCACCTGTTGCAATAGGGATCCCGGCCCCTACTATTCCATTGGCACCCAGTATGCCTATAGATGCATCTGAAATATGCATTGAACCGCCCCTGCCCTTGCAGTAGCCCGTACTCTTTCCATAAAGTTCTGCCATCATATATTTTATTTCAGCTCCTTTGGCGATCAGGTGCCCATGGCCCCTGTGGGTCGAAGTGATATAATCCTCCTTTTTAAGGTTCAACATCACCCCGGTGGCTACTGCCTCTTCACCGAGATAAAAATGCAGCCACCCGGGAAGTTCCTTTTGCTGTTCAAGCTGGACTAATTTTTCTTCAAATATCCTTATTTTAAGCATTATGGTGAGCATTTTTACCAATAATTCCCTGTCCATTTTACCTCCTGTTATAATATTGATCTTTGGTCATTTATTTAAAAATACCCGAAAACGGTATTTATATATAAACCCTGCGGGCCTAAAATATTTTTCCCCTGAGAGGCGGCACAGATATTACAATTCTGGAGCAATGCCAAAAATGGCTTCGACCAGGCCATCAGAAAAATTGAGGTATCTATGTTTAAAGCCTTCCGGGATGATAAACTGTTCTCCCTCATCTGCCTCAAAAGTCTCATGGAGTACTGTGGCTTCACTCTCACCCTCTTCATAGACCTGTATCGTCAATCTGCCTTTTAAGACAAATAGGACCTCATCACCTTTATGGGTCTCAGGGTCAGAATGAATTCCCTGTGGTATCTGCAGCTTGCCGAAATGGCAGAAATCATTACTGATAAAAAAGGACATCAGGATATGATGCTTGCTCCCATGGATCAGGTTTAACCATTTATCTTTGGGTAAAAAGATCATGCGGTTTTTCTTTCTTGCTTCTTCCCCTTCCATGGGCCATTTTCCAAGATTATCCAGGTCATTATTCATTTTGGCCCCCTTGCTCCTCTCCTTTGAAATAAACAGGCTTGCCTTTAAAGTTCACATCGACATCTGACCAGGCTTTAGGGGCGATGACAGTGATCAGCCTGAAATTCTTTTTACCGAAATTAAATCCCTGGTGCCAGGTGTCTTTGGGGATTAAAAGTGCATCCCCTTCTTCCATCACGATGACTTCACCGTGGACCGGGTCAAACATTGTAGCCGTGCCTTCCAGGCAGTAGTAGCATTCATCGCCGGCATGGATATCGGGGGGTTCAAACCAGCCGCCGGGTTTTACCGAATATTCTGAAAAGTATAATCTATTGGTGTCTGCATATACTATCACGCTATTAGGCTGGTCGCCTTTTCCATATGCTATTTTTACTGCCGTTTCCCTGGTTATCTTGGTGGGCCTTTTCTTATCTGAAGGGAAAGGTAAGTTCCCCATCCAGTCAGGAAAATTTGAAGCTTTATCTTTGGATTCTGCCATTTATACCTCCATTTACAGTTTAAAAAAAGATACTAAAAATCGACCTTCACGTACATATATGGAAAAATAACTACAGTTTTCAAATTGTTGCATAAGTATATCATATAATTCTCCAAATATTTTTAAATTATTCTGGCTCCAGGCATTTTTATTGCTTTACTATTTAAATCTGGCCTGGAAATCAATATAATCATTAATATCTGGCTTTGCTGCCGCGGAATGCCGTCATCAGTTGCAGTAAACAGCAGCCGGGCCCTTACTGTAATAGTATATATAAGGATAAAACAATATGTATAATATACTGGCAATAAATCCTGGAAGCACATCAACAAAAATAGGGCTCTTCAAGGGGACAGATCCCGTCTCTTCAGATGTAATAAGGCATGATACAAAAAAGATCCAGGAGCTTCCCGGTGCTATCCAGCAGCTGGATATGCGGCTGGATTCGATCAACCGGTTTATTGAAAAAAATAATATAGACCTCCAGGATATTGATTTTTTTGTTGGGAGGGGAGGATTTCTAAAACCTCTCAAGAGCGGTCTCTATAGTGTCAATAAAAAAATTCTCGAAGATCTGAGGGAAGCAAAATACGGGGACCACTGTTCAAACCTGGGCGCAATAATAGCGGACCATTATGCAAAAAGATTTAAAAAACAGTCATATATCATAAACCCTGTCAGCGTTGATGAGCTGGATCCCGTGGCAAGAATAAGCGGGCATCCCTTAATCGAGAAAAAAAGTGTCTTTCATGCATTGAACCAGAAAAGGATCGCCAGGATCCTATCCAAAAAACTCGGGCAAAAATATGAAAGATTAAACCTGATAATCGCGCATCTCGGGGGAGGCATAAGCATAGGCCTGCACCACCGGGGGAAAGTAATCGACGTCAACGATGCATTAAACGGGGAGGGCCCCTTTACACCCCAGAGGTCAGGTGCCCTGCCTGAATTAAGTTTCCTGAAATATGTTTTAAAAAATAATTTGAGCCTTGAAGAAAGCATCAGCATGGTCTACGGAAAGGGCGGCCTGTCAGCATATTTTGGGACCAGTGATTTTGAAAGCCTGATGAAAAAATATGAAAAAGGTGATGATGAAAGACTGGTGCTGGTAATAGATGCCATGGCTTACCAGGTCTCAAAAAGCATTTCCTCGCTGGCGGCGCCCGTTTGTGGAAAGATCGATGGGATCGCCATAACCGGGGGATTGGCATATTCAGGGACCTTCACTGATATTATTCTTCAAAAAATAAAATTCCTGACAAAAAATATTTTTGTATTCCCCGGCGAGGATGAATTAGCCGCCATGGCTGAAGGGGTCCTGATGGGGGTAAAAAAAGAGATCAGGATCCTGGAATATAAATAAGGGCCTATCTCCTGGATAATTGAAATCTATTTTTCATCTTTTTTACAAACTCTTTTAATTCATCCAGCGGGGCGTGCCCGCCAAAAATTATTTTATGGAGGCTGCTGAGCAGCGGCAGTTCATCTATAAAATCATCTTTTAAGCTGTTTACCCATTTAAACCCGATCTTCAATGCCTGGTAACCTTCAGCGACTTCACCTTCTTTGTACATTTTTTTATAGGCTTTCAGGGGGTCCGAACCACTGCCGACAAAGTCCCCGTATCTTCTGTTTCTCCCTGAAAGGGAAGCAACATAAAAATCCCCTGTACCTGCCAGGTCAAAAACAGTTTCGGTCCTTCCACCTGCAGCCAGGACGATCCCGGACATTTCGATCATTGCCTGGTTGAACACAAATGCATTGAAATTGTGGTACATCCCCTCACTTGCAGAAGTCTTGAAGATCCCATCACAGAGCCCTACGGCAATAGCAAAAACATTTTTGAATGCAGAAGAGACTTCAACACCGATAATATCGTCAGTTATGGTCACAGGGTAATAATCTGTTGCAAAATCAAACGGCAGGTTCCACAGCTTGCTGTTGCTGACCCCATAAACGCTTGCTGTAGGTATTTTGTCTGATAATTCGACTGCCTTGACGGGCCCGCCGATAGTCGTCCATAGAAGATCCCTTCCCGGGAACTTCCCGGCAAACAGCTCTTCAGCCGCCTGGCTGGCCCTCTTGATCGTCCCACCAGATTCAACGAGCCCCTTGGTAAGCTTGTAGAAATAATGTTCTTTTTTATCTATATTATCGAGGAGCAGTTTAAATACAGGGACAAATCCTTCGCTTGTCACCGCAATAAAGACCATATCGACATCTTTCACCGCTTCTGCCAGGTCATCTGAGTAAAAAAGATCCACCGGGCCGGGCAATGCTTTTTTCAGTTTTGGATGAAACCCTTTCTTGCATGAGTCCAGTATTTCATCATCCAGCCAGGTGCCCCATAGATTTACTTTATGGCCGTTTTCAGTTAAAGGATATGTGATGGCGCTTCCCATATATCCTGCGCCCAGTACAGCTATCTTATACATCAGTTCCTCCAGAGATCATTATAATATTTAATATGCCGGATGACTTTAGGCCCCATTATCTTTAAAGATACTGGAACCGTATATCAGTATATCGGCCCCGCTTTCAATTGCCTGCCCGGATGTTTTATCATTTATTGAACCATCAATAGAAATCGAGATATCCAGGCCCTTGCCGGTAATCGATTCCTTTATTTTCTTTATTTTCTTCAGGGAGCTGCTGATAAATCCCTGCTCGCCAAAGCCTGGATAAACACTCATGACAATAATATTGTCCACCAGTGGGAAATACTTCTCAAACTGCAGGGCTTTAATATCAGGATCAATAGCAATAGAGGAGAGTACTCCCCTGGCTCTTATCAAACGGAGGTCCCTTTCCACGCTGTTGCAGGCCTGGGGGTGAAATGTAATGATATTGCTGCCGGCATCAATAAACATTTCAATATATTCTCCCGGGTTTTCAATCTCCAGATGAGTGCCAAAAGGAAGTTTCGTGATCTTTCTTAAAGATGATATTATCTGGGCATTAAATGCAAAGTTTTTTACGAAGTGCCCGTCCATAATATCAAAATGTAGCCCGTCAAACTTCATATCTTCTAATTTTTTTATTGCCTCTCCATAGTTTGATGCATCTGCAGAGAGTACCGAACCATATTTTTTTACCATTGCCTGCAATCCTTGATACAGATAAATATTTTAGAATTTTCAAACACTCAGTTTAAAGTAACTCATTTGCTTTGTAAAGGAATCAGGTCACCTGGATATAGCCAGCCTGGTCCCATATTTTTTATTAAGGAAGAAAAATAGCAGTGATGTAAATATGAGGGCCAGGACCAGCCCGGCCAGGATCACATAAATTGTATAATCCCTGCCGATATTTTCTGCAAAAAACCCCAGCACAGGCTGGAATATCATCATGCCTATTCCCTGGATAAGCAGGATAAATCCGATTATCGTACCCGCAGAACCAGGATTTTCACTGACCGGTATGGACTTTGCCAGGGGGAAGATGCCTGCCAGGAACAGGGCCTGCAGCATGAGAAAGACCAGCTTTACTGAAAGGGACCGTGATATGGTGACGATTGAAATGCATATGACTCCAATAATAAAGCCCACAAGGATGATCGTGATCTCATTTGTTTTTTTAAGCAGCCATTTGGTCATGTACAGGCCGAGTATTGAAAAGATCCAGTAAGACGACAGGATTATCGAACCCCAGGAGACCTCTATGCCGAATGCCGTAAAATATGTTGTGAGCCAGGCAGAAAGCCCGAATATTGATCCTGCATAAAAAAACAGTACAAGGCTGGAAGTAATAATAATGGGATTTTTTATAATAGTAAAAAAGCTTTCATTTTTTTTCTTTACCGGGGAAGCCGGCGCATCATGCTTTTTTACCGGGGCGACCCTGTAAAACAGGACGGCCAGTATTATAAAAAATATAGAGATAGGGATAAATGTTAATCTTGGATTGATCTTTGTAAATAGTGATGCACTTATAAATAAGGGCCCCATGACACTGCCGGCATACCACAAAAGGTTCAGCTTCACAAATATAGGACTCATATCCTTATGATAGAATTGGGAGACATATGTATAGACCGAAGCATCGAGGGCCCCGTATCCTGACCGGATGATCATCAAGTACAATATAAAGAGCACAAAGGTAATATGCAGGCCGAAAAATAAAAGCCCGGCCAGGATCAGGATGAGCCCTGTGATCAGGATCTTTTTGGTGTCTATCCTGTCCCCGAGCCTTCCCGATAAAAAACCTGCGAGGAGCATGAATATAATCCCGGCAAAGAGAGCCATGCCTATCAGGTCAAAACCGACCCCGAGCTCATCAGCTATTATGGGAATGATGGGATCGATCGAAGAGGTAGCGATACCGAATGTAAAAAAAATAAAATAAAGTACGGTCAAAGCCTTTTTTTTATTTATTTCCATAAAATTTTATTTATAATAATACTCACAAACATTATAATAGCAGTGAACCTTAATAAAAAGAATCCAAATATGAAAACTTATAAAAACCTGGCAAAAAATGAAAAATTAAAGATCTACAGGACAATGAAGACGATAAGGCATTTTGAGGAGACTGTAGAAAAGCTTATCAAGCAGGACCTGATATTCGGGAGCGTGCATTTTTACATAGGGCAGGAAGCTATAGCGGCGGGTGTCTGTTCATGCCTGAAGAAGCAGGATTATATTTTAACCAGCCATAGATGCCACGGGCAGTGTATTGCCAAAGGCATGGATCTAAAGAAGATGATGGCTGAACTGATGGGAAAACAAACAGGCTACTGCAGTGGAAAAGGAGGATCCATGCACCTGGTCGATCCCGGGTCAGGGATGATGGGGGCAAATGGTATTGTAGGCGGAGGGATCGCCATAGCTACCGGCATGGGGTATGCCTGTAAAAATTTTGAGGATGGGAAAATAGTGGTTTCTTTTTTCGGGGATGGGGCAATAAATACCGGTTCGTTTCATGAATCCTTAAATCTTGCTTCTGTCTGGAAACTGCCGATGATCTTTGTCTGCGAAAATAATCAATATGCGATATCCATGGATGTAAAAAGATCTACTCCCATAAAGGACCTTTCAGAGAGAGCAAAGTCCTATGGAATAGACGGGTACAGCATTGATGGAAATGATGTCTTTGAAGTCATAGGAACCACGCGGGAATGCATTGAAAGTATTAAAAAAGGCAGGGGCCCCTCCCTGGTGATCTGTAATACATACAGGCAGAAGGGACATTCCATACACGATCCCAGGATATACAGGACGAAGAAAGAAGAAGATTCCTGGAAGAAGAAAGACCCCATAAAGAAATTTGAAAAAATACTGATGGCAGAAGATATACTTGATAAAGGCGCCGTGGCCCGGATCGAACTGGAGATCTCAGAGGAGATGGATTCTGCAGTAGATTTTGCAAAAAAAAGCCCTAAGCCGCGGTTGGAGGAATTATACAGGGGTGTTTATGCCTGAACAAAATATAAAATCTTTACAGGTGGTAGGATATTGATCATTAATTTTGCTGAAGCGATCTCAGCAGCAATAGCAGAAGAAATGCGCAAGGACCCCCATCTTACGATCATAGGTGAAGACATCGGGAGGCATGGCGGTTATTTTAAAGCCACAAAAGGGCTTTATGAGGAGTTCGGTGAAAGCAGGGTAAAGGACACGCCGATTTCTGAAATTGCCATTGCCGGCACTGCGATAGGCTCCTCCATGCTTGGATACAGGGTGATCGTAGAGATCAGTTATGTTGATTTCCTTACGATCTCATCTGAACAGATCGTCAACCAGGCCGCAAAAATGCATTATATGAGCGGGGGAAGATTAAAGGTCCCGGTAGTCATCAGGACGCAGTGCGGGGCAGGGATAAGAAATGCTGCCCAGCATTCCCAGTGCCTTGAATCCTGGTTCATGCATGTCCCCGGCTTGAAAGTAGTCATGCCGTCCACCCCTTATGATGCAAAGGGCCTCCTGAAGTCAGCGATAAGTGATGATAATCCCGTGATCTTTATAGAGCATAAAAAGCTGTACGGGATGAAGGGAGAAGTGCCCGAAAAGGATTACAAGATCGAGCTGGGCAAGGCTGATATAAAAAGAAAAGGCAATGATATGACAATTATCTGTTATTCATATATGACACATATTGCAATGGAGGCTGCCGGTATTTTAAATGATAAATACGGTATCAGCTGTGAGGTCCTTGATCTTATGAGTATTTCCCCTATGGACAGGGACCTGGTCTTTAAGTCAGTAAAAAAGACAAATAAAGCCGTGGTACTGCATGAAGCCTGCCGGCAGGGAGGTGCCGGAGGGGAGATAGTATCTATCATCCAGAAAGAGGTATTTGACCACCTGGATCATCCTGTGCTGAGGATTTGCGGGCCGGATACCCCTGTACCGTACTGTCCCGAACTTGAGGACCATTTTGTACCTGGTCCCCACAGGATAGTAGAGGCAATATTGGAGCATTTCCAGATCTAGGGATATCATTTATTTTATAAATTTTTTAAATGAAGGAGTAAGGCGATGAAAAGGATCCTGTTATGTACAAATCCCAAAATGAATATGGGAGTAGAAGAGACACTGGATTATACAAGAGGATTAAAAGAATTTGTCGATGCCAATTTGGATGAATCATCGAAAATTGATGTTTTTATTATTCCGGATTTCCTGGCCCTGCACGGTGTGTCCGGGCTGATAAAAGATTCCAGGCTGGAATTGTCCGCCCAGAATTGTTTTTATGAGGATAAGGGTGCCTATACCGGTGAAGTAAGCCCGAAGGCCCTGGTAGACATCGGCTGTAAATATGTATTATTGGGGCACCCTGAAAGAATAATCTACGGCAGGGAAGACCCTGAAATGATCAATAAAAAAGTCAAAGCATGCCTGAGGAATAAATTGGTACCGGTGGTGCTTGTTATAGAAAAGGAGAAAAAACCCCGGCTCGAGCAGACAGTAGATGCCATGTCCAGCGACCTGCTGCCATATTTTAACGGCATTGCAGGAGAGGATATAAACAAGATAATCATAATATATGAACCGGCATGGGCCATAGGCACCGGCAGTGCCGCTCCAATAGGCCACACCTATGAGGTCCTGTCTTCCCTGAGGGAGGTCCTGGATAAAGAATATGGTCCTGGGACCGGCGATAAACAGATATTCATGTATGGCGGCGGAGTGACACAGGATAGCGCAAAAGAGATCATGGCCCTGGATAATATTAACGGCATAGGCATGGGGAGCGCGGGACTAAACCTGGATTTTTTTATTGGAGCAATAAAGCTTGCCATAGATATTCAGAAAAACCAGGTTTAAAAAACAGGCTATTTAGCCGGGGAGACCAGCAATATATTTAAATGATCCTTTTGGATTTTTATTGGCTACAGAGTCTTGTATATGGCATTTAAAATAAAATAAATGCTATTGGCCCCTGCGTCTTCATAGCCGATGCTTCTTTCACCAAGGTACCGGGACCTTCCTTTAGTCGCCACCAGGTCCTTAGTGGATTCTGCGCCTTTCTTTGCTGCCCTGGACATATTACCAAAAGAGTCTTTTATAGATAAATTTTTTTCTGCTGACTCCTTTAAGCTTTCAACAGCCGGGTATAAGGCATCCACCATTGTCTTTTCTCCAGGTTTTGCCCCACCCAGGGCCATTATTTTATTCAGGGAGTTTGAAAACATCATGTAAAGGTCCTGCAGGACGACACTCTCTTTTGCACTGTCGATTGTTTTTCCCATTTCAGCAAAAAGGGTCCCAAAGATCGGGCCGGCCACCCCGCCGATGGTCACAATCAAGGTCTTGCCGGTTGTTTTAAGCAGATCCGAAATATTGGACGGGTCCTCTGACTTGATCTTATCCATCACATTTGAGAATCCCCTGGCGAGTGTTGTTCCATGATCCCCATCACCAATAAAACTGTCCAGTTCGGAAAGATGTTTTTTATTTTCCTGGATAACATCATTTATGGCTTTAATAATTTTTTTAAAATCTCCTAAGTCAAGTTCTTCTTTCATATATTCTTTCCAATGGTCCAAAATTTATAAATAATTGTTATTTTACTTCCTTTTGGACCGAAATCAAAATAATTTAAAAAAATTATTGGCGAACCTGCCAGATAATCAAATGAATTAAAAATTTAAGGATTAATTTTTTTTTAAGTCTGACCGTTGACATTTGCCGTTTTAGTGTAATAATATGATAGTTCGGAATTCATTTAAATTTATAGCAATTTTTTTAATGTAATAAATAAATTGGTGGAAAATCCATAAAGTCTCTTTTTAGTTTTTGTACTGTAAATTTTTTTAAAAGTGAAGCCAAAGAAAGGAGTGGGCCATCGGCAAGATAGAGGTAGGCGATGTTTGGAAAAGACAAAGATGAATATGAAGTTATTTAAAGGAGAAAAAAATGAAAAAGTCATTAATATGGTTTCTGGTAGTAACAGTGATTGTTTCTTTAGTTGCTGTTCTTAGCCTGGCAGGCTGTAAAACAGAAGCCCCAACAGCTGAAGAAGCTGCACCAGCTGAAGAAGCTGCTCCAGCAGAAGAAGCTGCTGAAGAGACAAAAGACCTGTCTGAATTAGACATCGTCTTTATTGTCAAAGTTGATGGAATCGCATGGTTTGATACAGAGCGAGCAGGCCTGGACCAGGCTGCCGCTGATTACGGATTTAATGCGACAACTGTTGGACCCCCGACTGCTGATGCAGCCCTGCAGGCACAGATGATAGAGGACCAGATAGCTGCTGGCGTGGAAGCTATAGGAATAGTGCCAAATGACCCGGCTGCTGTTGAGTCAGTGTTTGCGAAAGCACAGGGCCTTGGCGTTATTACTTTTGCCCATGAAGGTTCAGCAATGGAGAATATCAGTTTTGACCTCGAAGCTATGTCAAACCAGGTATTCGGAGAAACAATTTTTGAAAGAGGTATCAGTGATTCAGGAGAAACAGGACAGTATGTGTGGTCCGTTGGATGGCTGACTTCAACATCTCATAATGAATGGGTCGATGCTGGTATAGCACTGCAGCTGGCAAGCTATCCAGATAAGATCAATGCCCTGGGTTATGATGCAGGATCAGATAGATTTGAAGAACAGGAAGATACAACTATTGCACATGACAAAATTCTTGAATTCATCAAAACCTATCCGGAACTCAATCAGATATACGGAAGTCCTATGACCACAATGGTTTCTGCAGGACTCGCAGTTGAAGAAAAAGGCCTGGAAGGCAAACTCTTTGCAACTGGAACCGGTCTTCCCATAACAGTTGGTGACCATCTTAGAAATGGTACAGTGCAGGAAGGATTCTTCTGGGATCCATGGGGCGTAGGCTATACACTGGGTTATGCAATTATGATGGAGTACCTCGGTACCCCGATGCAGCCCGGAGACCCTGTCCTGAAACCAGACGGAACACCTCTGAAAAGATATGAAGCAATTGATATCGTAGTGAATGAAGCCGGAGCAAATGTTATGTTCGGAACCGGTCTGGAAAGAGTAAACCTGGACAATCTTGATGAATGGGATGAGATATTCAAGGGATATGGATTCTAGGAATACTCATTTAAGCAAGATTCACAATTTCTAGGTTCTAGAGTACAAGTAAGTTGGTCGGGACCATAAGATTCCGGCCAACTTATTTTAACTTATTTTAAGATTGCATTTATAGATTTATTTTTATACTATGATTTTTATACTAAAATCTTAGCCTTATTTTTATAAAATATTTTTTAATCAATTATGGCAAATAATGAAATTTTAAGGGTCGAAAACATTAGCAAGAGATTTGGAGCTGTCCAGGCAGTAGATGATGTGAGCTTGACTATTAAGAAGGGTGAAATACATTGCCTGGTCGGGGAGAATGGTTCCGGCAAGTCCACTTTGATAAAAATTATTTCAGGAGTCCTGGAAGCTGATAATGGTGATATGTATATTGATGGCAGCCATTATAAGAAAGTCAGCACCACGGAAGCTGTAAAAGCTGGCGTCCAGGTGATATACCAGGACCTGTCATTATTTCCAAATTTTTCGGTAGCGGAAAATATTTCACTTAACCAGAGGCTTGAAAAGGGAGCAAAATTTGTCAACTGGAAAGGGATGAGAAGAATAGCCTTAAGGGAACTGGATGAGATCGGCAGGAAAATAGATCCGGACGAATTGGTAGAGGATCTTTCTGTATCAGACAAACAGATAGTCGCAATAACAAGGGCCCTGACATCAGGGGCCAAACTGATTATAATGGATGAACCCACTACTGCTCTTACAAAAAGTGAAGTGGACAGCCTGTTTTCTATCATCATGGATTTTAAATCCAAGGGCATTTCAACACTTTTTGTCAGCCATAAACTATCTGAAGTCTTTGATATTTCAGAAAGGGTATCAGTAATACGTGATGGAAAAAAAGTTGGGACTTTTGATCCAAAAGAATTAGACAATGAGAAATTGATTTTTCACATGACAGGAAGAAAGATCGAGACTACAAGATTTAAACCTGAGAAGAAAAAAGAAGACAGAAAACCAATGCTTGAAGTAAAAAACCTGACCAAAAAGGGTAATTATATTGATATCAGCTTCAAGCTGTATTCAGGTGATATTTTAGGGATCACGGGTCTTCTTGGTTCTGGCAGGACCGAGGTGGCTTCCACGATTTTTGGATTGCTGAAGCATGATTCAGGAGAAATATATATAGATGGAGAATTAGTAAATATAAGCTCTCCCCAAAATGCGAAAAAACTTGGAATAAGCTATCTGCCGGAAGACAGGTTGAGTGAGGGCTTGTTTATATCCAAGGAAATAGGGGAAAATATAATCGTAACGAGTTTATGGAGATTTTTAAATAATTTAAAATTCATTAATTTCAATAAGGCAAACAGATTCACCTCCGAGATGGCAAAAAGCCTGAATATTAAAACGCCGTCACTGAAATTGCCAGTAAACAGCCTGTCCGGCGGTAATCAACAGAGGGTTGTAGTGGCAAAATGGATATCGACGGATCCAAAAGTCTTTATTCTTGACGGGCCGACTGTCGGCATAGATGTAGCTTCTAAAAGGGATATTCACATGATAATGAGGGACCTGGCAAAAAAAGGGGTAGCCATGATCGTCATTTCAGATGAGATTCCCGAGATAATGCAAAATTGCAACCGTATCCTGGTCATGAGAAAGGGCAGGATCATGAAGGAATTTGATGTCGAACATACTACGGAACAAGAGTTAAACGACCTGATCGTAATGGCAGAAGAGCCTGCCTGATCCGGCAAGGATCATATTTAAACAAATTAATATTGAAGCAATAGGTGACAAGAGAGGTCAAACGTGAAAAGAATATTCAGGCAAAATGAGATTTATGTATTTTTCATATTGATCGGGATTTCTATCCTGATAACTTCTTTTAACCGCTCATTCTTTACTGTAGAGACTTTATTCGACTTATTAAGGGGACACTCTTTTGAAGCGATACTGGCCATTGGCTTTTCTATTGCCCTGCTTTCCGGGGGAATTGATGTTTCATTTACAGCTGTTGCGATCACATCTGCATATCTTGGCAATCTGCTGCTGGTGACAATAGGAGTGGACAGCCTGGCCCTGGGAATAGCTGTAAGTTGTCTTGTCGGGATAATCCTGGGAGCAATAAATGGAATGCTGATAGGGTTTTTCAAAATACCGACACTGATAGTGACCCTCGGGACCCTGACCCTGTACTGGGGTGCACTCACAAGTTTCCTGCAGACTGTTGTAGGCAAGACGATTATTTCCCAGCTTTCACCATCTGTTGTAGATTTTGGTAAAAAAAATGTTTTTTCTTATACTACGGCAGAAGGAATGACCCTTGGGATGCCGTTGTCCGGGGTCATATTTATTGCCCTGGCAGTTATTACATGGGCAATGTTAAAATATACTACTCTTGGCAGAAGCATTAAAGCTCTTGGAGGAAATGTAGAAGCGGCCCAGAGATCAGGTTTTAAAATTATATTCGTACAGATCTTTATATACAGCTATATCGGCTTTCTGGCAAGTATAGGCGGTTTCCTGCATGTCTCATATATTAGAGTTGCCAGCCCGCTTTATATGATCGGCAGTGAGATCATGGTCATTGCAGCAGTAGTACTTGGAGGTGCAAGCATAATGGGAGGCAAAGGTTCGGTGATCGGGACCGTACTTGGGATTTCCCTGCTGACAATAATCAGGACAAGTCTGGTCCTTATGAAAGTGCCTTCATATTTCCAGCAAATGGTGATCGGGTTGATAATAGTTATAAGTGTTGCGATAACTGCATACCGTGAACAAAGAAAGGCAAGATCAGCACGGGTATTAAATGTGGGCTGATTTTTTAATTTTATTAGTTAAACCTGTCCGGGAGGTAAATATTGGTACTTATTAGAAATAAAAAGACATTGGTGCTTTTTGCCATAACCTTAGCTGTCATCATCGTAATGTCACTGCTGAGAACAGAAATATTTATATCTTTGAGAAATTTTCAGTCCATGAGCGTGCAAATACCTGAGTTTGGGCTTCTTGCCGTTGCGATCTCGCTCAGCCTGCTCACTGGCGGCATCGATCTGTCAGTAGTAGCAACTGCTAACTTGACAGGAATCGTGGCTGCATGGCTGTTAACAAATTTTGTATCCCCCGAAATGAGCAGTACCAGTGTTGTGCTGGTCGTCGTATTGATCATCTTTGTATCTTTGATGCTCTCCATATTCTTAGGTTTTTTAAATGGATTATTAATAACGAGGGTCGGGATAACCCCTATCCTTGCAACGCTTGGGACCATGGGCCTTTTTGGGGGAATGGGAGTAGTAATAACGAAAGGCGTGGGGATAACCGGCCTTCCTGAAAAGTTTCTTTATCTGGGGACAGGCATTATAGGAAAAGTACCTATCCAGCTTTATATATTTTTAGCGGTAGTACTGATGATAGGGTTTATCTTAAATAGGACCTTATTCGGGTTTAATGTCTTTATGATCGGGGCAAATCCTATTGCTGCGCGTTTTTCCGGTATTAATATAAATAATGTCCTGACAAGGGTATATATGTTATCCGGCCTATTAGCCGGGATCTCCGGGATATTGATCATTTCAAAGGCCAATTCAGCAAGATCCGGGTATGGAGCATCATTTTTACTGCCTGCAGTGCTGGTAGCAGTCATGGGCGGGATCGACCCGGCCGGCGGATTTGGAAATGTAACCGGCGTAGTCCTGAGCCTGGTCCTGCTGCAGAGCCTTCAGAGTGGATTTAATATATTAGGTTTAAGCCCTTTCTTTAAAAATATAATACTGGGAGCCATGCTGCTCCTGGTAATGATAATCAACTATATAGCTGCAAGATCTGCTGAAAGGATGCAGTCGCGCAGGACGTTAAAATAATAAGGCGGAGGCTTTTTAAATGGTAAAGGACCTGGATGTAAAGTGGCAAGAAGGAAAGATCAACCAGATCTGTGAAGTAGTCTGGAGCCTGGAAAAAAGGGTCGAGGAATACTGGGAAAAATTTGGTTTTGGACCCTGGTATTTCTGGGATTTTTACCCGCCTGACCTCCACAGCTATTATTATAAGGGGGTTAAAGTCGAAGATGCCGATTTCAGGCTTTGCCTTGCCCAGGTCGGTCCCATCCAGTACGAACTTACCCAGCCTGTATATGAGATAGGAATGAGTCGGGAATTTCTTGAAGAAAGAGGAGAAGGCGTCCATCATATAAAGATCTATTATGAAGATATTCCAAAAGCTAAAGAAATGTTCAAGAAAAAGGGTATTTTTGTTTTACAGGAGGGCAGGTACAAAGAAGACGACTGGCATGTATTCCTGGATACCGAAAAGGAATATGGAATAATCTGGGAAATAGGCAATTGTATGGCTATCGGACCCCCGGATAAGGTTTACCCGCCAGAAAAATAACTTCATAAATATATATTTTTTGTTAAATATTATATTATCTCCATAAACATCAAAATATACTGTATGTATTATGGAGAAGAATAAAATATAGGTCCAAAATTTATTTGAGCTCATTAAATAGTGTAGATCATATATTATTATATGATTACAGCACCAGCAAATAATTTTTATCTTTATATAAATCTTAATAAAGATCGGGGAAACAGGTGAAAAAAGTAAAAGCAGGATTTGTCGGTGCAGGATTTGTCGGGCCCTTGCATATGGAAAATCTGAGGAGGCTGGGATATGTAGAAGTAGCTGCTGTTGCAGAAATAAACCAGGAGCAGGCTGATAAAGTCGCCAGCCAGCTTGGGATCCCCAGAGCTTATGGGGACTGGAGAAAATTAATTGATGACAGCGACATAGATGTGGTCCATATTACAGCCCCAAATAAAATGCATTACCAGGTAGCCAAAGCTGCCCTTAAAGCTAAAAAGCATGTTATTTGTGAGAAGCCGCTGACCCTGGACCTGAATGAATCAAAAGAGCTTGTCGAGCTGGCAAAAGAGCAGAAAGTAATAAATGCCACTACTTTTAATATGGCTTTTTATCCGATGGTAAGACAGGCCAAAGCAATGGTCGCCCGGGGAGAGCTCGGCAATATATTCCTGGTCCATGGGAGGTACCTCCAGGACTGGCTGTCAAAGGATTCAGATTATAACTGGCGTGTTGAATCAAAGTACAGCGGAAAGTCCAGGGTTGTGGGGGATATATGCTCTCACTGGATGCATATGGCCCAGATGGTCTCAGGGAAAAGGATTACTTCAGTCTTTGCAGATAAGACTATTTTCTATCCATACCGGAAAAAACCCACAATAGAGATCCCCACCCATACAGAAATGGAATTAAAAGAAGGGCAATATGAGAATATCAAAGTCGATACCGAGGACCATGTAAGCATAATGTTTAATTTTGAAGATAATGTTAAAGGGATCCTCATCGCGGCACAGGTCTGTCCCGGGCGGAAGCAGCTAATAGAATTGGAGATCAATGGATCTGAAAAAAGCCTTTCATGGAATGGGGAAGAGCCTGGCCTGCTCTGGACCGGAAATAGAAGCGCGTCCAATGAGGTTACATTAAAAGATCCAAATACTCTTTCCGGAGATGCCAGGAAGTATGCCCATTATTCAGTCGGGCTGGCCGAAGGATATCCTGACACCTGGAAAAATCTCTTGATGAGCATATATGAACATGTATTAAATTTTGATGCCCGGCCCGGAGTGATCCCGGACTATCCCACTTTTGAAGATGGTTACAGGATACAGGTCTTAATAGACTCTGTAATAGAGAGTACAGAGAAAAAGCAGTGGGTAGATATAATAATGTGATCAAAAAAGCGGGGATTATGCGAAAAATAATCAATGATCCAAATGATTTTGTAGATGAGATGCTTGAGGATATCCTGACGGCACATACGGAACAGCTTAAGAATACAGGCAATGGCCTTAGATGTATTATAAGGTCCGATGATAAAAAACCCGGGAAGGTCGCAATATTCACCGATAGAGCGGCAGGGCCGCTATTACTCGAAGGATTTAATTCATACCTGAACAATATATAAATCTTCTTTATAGTTTTTAAGATACCTGGAGTTTGATTATTAATTAAACTGGTTAATATAAAAAGAATAAGGAGTGAGGAAGATGTCTGGATTTGTACTGGGAATCGATGGAGGCACAGAATGTATTAAAAGTGGTATTTATGACTTAAAAGGAAATACGCTGGGGATCAGCGCATCCTACTATAAGACATACCATGAGCATCCTGGCTGGGCCGAGCAAAAAATTGAAGAATGGAGAGAGGGGCTTGTAAATTCAGTCAAGGAAGCCATAAAAGTCTCTGGCATTGATCCTAAGGATATAGCCGGAGTAGGGCATGATGCTACATGCTGCAGTGTTGTTTTTATTGATGAAAACAATGAACCGGTAAGGGATGCTATAATATGGATGGATGTAAGGGCGTCAGAAGAAGCCAAATTCATAGAATCAATCGATGATCCAGCCAGGAAATACAATGGGCACAGCAATATATCTCCGGAATGGTTTCCCTGCAAGAATCTCTGGGTCAAGAGGAATCAACCTGAAGTCTATAAGAGATCCAAAATAATCGCTGAATACACTGACTGGATAACATATGAGCTGGCTGGCATATGGACCACTGGCATTTCTACCGCCACGATCAGGGCATATTATGATAATAGGAATGGCGGCTGGCAGAAAGAGTTTTACAAAAAGATAGGCATAGACGACCTATTTGAAAAACTTCCTCCAAAAGTTTACAGGCTTGGTGAATTAATCGGCGGCATTACTAAAGATTTTTCTCAAAAAACTGGCTTACCTGAAGGTACGCCTGTGGCACAGGGAGCCGTAGATGCAACTGCTGCAAGTATTGGAGCCAATGGTTTTGGGGCCGGTAAAGTATTCATGGCAGCCGGGTCATCTACATGGATCCAGATAAATGTTGACAGGGAATTCCACGCAAAAGGACTTTTTGGAAGCTATCCGGACCTGGTGGAAGATAACTTTACACTTGAAGGCGGCCAGGTATCAACTGGTTCAGTGCTGAAATGGTTTAAATCACAGTTTATAAGCAAGGAAATAGAAGAAGAGGCCAAAAAAAGAAAACTGAGTATCTATGATTATATGAACACGCTGGCCGAAAAACTTCCTATTGGATCTGAAGGCTTGATAATTTTGGAACACTGGCAGGGAAACCGTACCCCATTTACTGATCCCCACAGCAGGGGCGTCATCAGGGGTCTTTCCCTGAAGCATACACCGGCTCATATTTACAGGGCCATCATGGAGGCAGTAGCCTATGGGACCGAGGCTTCACTCCGGATAGTAAAAGAAAATAATCTTGATATTTTTGAGATCATAGCAGTCGGGGGCCATATGAATAGCGACCTGTGGGTACAAATATATTCTGATGTGACCGGCCTGCCAATAAAGAAGACCACAAATCCTGAAGCAACATCACTGGGTGCTGCCATACTTGCAAGCGTTGCAGCAAAAAAATACAGCAGTGTCACCGAAGCTGCGGACAATATGGTCCAATTTGGAGACGAAATCAAGCCAAATATGGAAAACTATAAGAGATATAAGTTTTTTGTCGATCAATATATAAAAACATACCACAGTTTAAAGGACGGCATACGCGAAACGAATAAGTATATTATGGGCGAATAAGAGGGCCCTGTTTAAAAAGGATCCCGATAAAAATAAAATCCCTGATGATTTTTAGATCACCAGGGATTTTATTATAGTGCGTCCTGTTTATTCTGGCATATATTGATTACCTGGCAAGTTTAAATATTTCAACAATATCCTTTGCATCGATCGGCTTGATGCTTCCGGGTTTAACTGCTTTTTCAGCCATTTCTTCAAACCTGTCATCCGGTATATCAAGGTCCTTTAATCTTATTGGCAGGCCGATCTCAGCAAAAAAGTTTTCCATTCTCTTTATTCCTTCAAGAACAGTGTTCTCAGGTGAATAGAAGTCATGGTCAACATTCCATACCCTGGTCACAAATTGGATAAACCTGTCAATATTATATTTATATACATATTTCATCCAGGCCGGGAAAAGAATGGCCAGGCCTGCACCGTGGGCAATATCATAGATCCCGCTCAGCTCATGTTCTATCATATGGGATACAAAATCGCCCTGTCTCCCTGTTCCCAGCATGTCATTATGTGCTATGGACCCCGCCCACATAATTTCTGCACGGGCATTATAATCTTCGGGTTCTTTCATGACTATCAGGCCATTATTTATCACTGTTTTTAAGACACCTTCGCACAGCCTGTCAGTTAATTCTACATTTTTTACCGATGTAAAATATCTTTCCATGACATGTGACATGATGTCACAGATACCATATGCGGTCTGGGAAGCAGGCAGTGTAAATGTTAGTTCCGGGTTCATGATTGCAAAAGCCGGGCGTATGATCTCATTATTTTCCCATACTATATCCCTCTTAAAGGGGTATCCGCCTTCTTCATAGGTCGCCACGGCATACTGGCTCGATTCACTTCCGGCAGCAGGGATAGTCAGGACCACTCCTACAGGAAGAGCTTCTTTCGGGACCGCTTTCTGCATGGCAAAGTCCAACACGTCTCCACTGTATGGGACCCCTACGCTGATGCCTTTGGCAGAATCAATTACACTTCCCCCGCCTACAGCAAGGATCAGGTCGACCGAATTGTCCCTGCAGATCTTGATACCTTCCTTTATGATGCCATAAGTCGGGTTGGGTTTTACTCCTCCCAGCTCTACAGCTTCAATGCCTGCCTTTTTCAGTGAATCCTTGACCCTATCATATAGGCCCGATTTTTTAATACTTCCACCGCCGTAGAGGACAAGGACCTTTTTTCCATAATTTTTGGTAATACTGCCTACATCATTTTCTGTTCCTTTTCCAAATATTATTCTGGTCGAACTATCAAGAATAAAATTTTCCATGAGGTACCTCCTTGTAATTAAAATAGATTTTTTATGTTTTGTAATATTATCACAGAAAAGGTATTTTATTAATTAATTTTAATAGATTTTGTAAAAATAATATGATCCGGGATCATATTGCTCATCCTTTTGATCAAAAAATATATAAAAATCAAAAGTGCGGGCCGTGCCGGTAATGTTCATAAACGGGCGCAGGCAAATATATAAGCCGGACAGTTAAAAAAGCACTTCTGTGGCCAAAGATCTTATATGGGAGGCATCGGCCCCGGGTTCTTTAGGGGAGACACCGTCCTGTTAGGGCATGTATACTCCAGGCTGCATTCCACATGTGGAAACAGTAAGGGGAAATAATATATAGAATTTTAAGGAATATCACAAGCTGAGGCCGTGGTTTATAATATTAAATTATCAAAAGTCATATATTTACAGGAATTTATAATATATAATATATTGGTTTAAAAATATTTTAAGTAAGAAGGAGGACATTAATATGGATTGGGGAAAGGAAAACCGGCTCAGCCAGGTCATAGCCGATGATGGACATTGTTTCTTTTTACCTATTGATCATGGGTATTTTTTAGGGCCGACGTCAGGCCTGGAAAAACCGCAGGAGACTATCGAGCCCATTAAAAAATTCTGTGATGCGCTATTTGTTACCAGGGGGGTCTTGCGTTCAGCGATCCCGCCCAGGAGCAGCCTGCCGGTGATCCTTAGGGTATCAGGCTGTACCAGTATCCTGGGAGAAGACCTGTCAAATGAAGAGATCACCACTTCAATCGAAGAAGTAATAAGGATGAATGCATCTGCAGTAGGGATCTCTGTATTTATTGGAAGCAAATACGAAAAGCAGACTTTGATAAACCTGACAAAAATGGTCAATGCCTGTGAAGACTACGGTATCCCTGTAATGGCAGTTACTGCCGTGGGGAAAGAGCTGGAAAAAAGAGATGCCCGTTATCTTGGATTATGTTGCCGTATTTGTGCAGAACTGGGCGCAACTATAGTAAAGACCTACTGGTGTGAAGATTTTGAAAAAGTTGTGGAGGGCTGCCCTGCTCCAGTCATGATGGCTGGCGGGCCCAAGTGCGAAACAGAACATGAAGTGTTTGAATTTGTATATGACGGGATGCAGAGAGGATCGATAGGGATCAATCTGGGAAGAAATGTCTGGCAGACTCCGCATCCAGTGGCAGTTGCCAGTGCCCTGCGTGCAATAATACATGAAAAAGCTGACGTAGAGAAAGCTGACGAAATATTTAATGAAGTAAAAAATAAAGGATAGGTCTTCCGTAATATCCGGGCGGGCCAAATATTTATAGTTATTCCCGGTAAAGCCTGGCTTTTTAAAAAACCCCGGGGCAGGACGGTCTTCAAATATCAGGCAAGTGTATTTTGAATAAGGAATATATAATAGGAGCAGATATAGGCACAAGTTCGACCAGGGTCATAATCTGCGATAAATACGGCAGTATAATCTCAGAGGGACGATCTGAATATGAATTAATAAGGCCCAGGCCGGGGTGGGTGGAACAAAAAGCAGAGTGGTGGCATGAAGCTTTTAAGATCTCGGCCAGGGAAGCGATCAATAATTCCGGAATCGATAAAAACAGGCTTAAGGCCTGCGGGATCACACATCAAAGGCAGTCTTTTGTGCCAGTCGACAGATCACTTGTGCCGATACACAATGCTATTTTATGGAACGATATGCGCTGCGGCGACCAGGCAGAATATGCCGCCAAAAAGATAGGATTAAAAAAAATATACGAGCGCACAGGCTTTCCCCCGGCAACAATGACCCTGTATAAAATTTTATGGATAAAGGAAAATGAGCCGGAGATCTATAAGAAGGCATATAAATTTTTACTGGCTGCAGATTATGTCATTGCACAGCTGACCGGTGAAATAGCAACAGCAGAAGGCTCTGCTACTTTTACGGGAGCCCTGGATATCACAAAGAAAGATCAGTGGGCCGCCGATATTTTGAAGGAACTTGAGATCGATCTATCAAAATTTCCGGAAAAGATCTTTTCCGGGGGAGAAGTAGTCGGCTTTATATCGGGCAGGGCTGCGGAGGAAACTGGAATGCCGGAGGGACTGCCGGTAATAGCCACGGGTGGCGACCAGCCCGTTGGAGTGCTGGGTGTCGGGATCACAGAGCCCGGGATCGCTGGGATAAATGGAGGCACTTCATGTACCATCCAGATGTATTCAAAAGATCTGCCCATAGATCCGGAAGTCAGCTATTTTATAGAAATAAGCCCCGAAGGCGGATATGCACCAGAGAGCGCCATCTACAGCGGGGTGTCAGCATTAATGATCTGGTACAGGGATAATTTTGGCACCAATGAGATAGAGGAAGCAAAGTCAAAAGATAAGAATGTCTGGGAAGTGATATACAATAAGGCAAAGGAAGCCCCTGCAGGTTCCGTGGGGATGATGATGGTCCCCTATTTTGCCGGCGCCAGCGGGCCGTTCTGGGATGTAAGGGCAAGAGGTGTGATAACCGGCATGCTGGAGACACATAATAGGAGTCACCTGATAAGATCCATAATCGAGGGCCAGGCATATGAATCCCGCAGGATAATCGAAGCCATGGAAAAGGTCACCGGTTTTAAGCTGAAAGAAGTAAGGATGTACGGAGGCTCTGCAGTAAGTGATATATTTAACCAGATCTTTTCAGATATTCTTTCTGTTCCGGTGGTAACGACCGGTACCCCCGAAGCAACATCGCTTGGTGCAGCAATATGTGCCGCCAGGGGCAGCGGCATCTATGGTGATTTTAGGGAAGCGGCCAGGAATATGGTAAAAATAAAAAAACGGTTTGAGCCTGACCCTAAAAATTCAGGGCTTTATGACGAACTGTATAATGAAGTGTATTATAATATTTATAACAGGCTGAAGGATTTGATGCACAAGACTTCACTCATAACGAAAGTGCCCTGAGCAAAACGGATGGGCATGCAGGGGATAAGATGAAAAATATAGTGATAATTTTAATATTTGTTTTATGTGCCTTCCTTTTTTTGGTAAACGGGTGCAGGATACCGGAAAATACAGACGGTCCGGACCTGCCTGCAGATAATATAGAAGCAGGTGATGCGGGGCCTTCAGGTGAAGCAACCGAAGGTGACGGCAGCAAAGAAAATGACGGGCCAGCTGATGAAGAAGAACCCGTAATAGAAACAAGTGAACCGCCATCCGGAGAGCTGGATTCTGTTACGCTTACTGCAAGCCATGTTGGAGGCAAACCCGGTGATCTATCCATGGATTTTGACTTGAAGACCGGCGATATAACCGGTTTTTTAGAAATGGAGTTTGATGAAGTCCATCTGGATGGAAATGCAACAATAGTATGCCTGTATTTTGTTGAAGGAAATATTTCAGGTACCCTGGATCTTGATACAAGGATCATTGAAGCTGTTTTTACAGGAAAATCTGTAACTGAAGACAGAGGGTGTTTTCCGGGGGATATGGAATTTACGCTTGAAGGACAGATAAGTGATGACTTCAGTGTTGCCCGGGGGACAACATCATTCGGGCCTGACTGGTCCATTTTTAAATAAGCTCAAGAAACTAAAAACTTATTACTTCTTTAAACTTTAGACAAAATGTTTTTTATGATATTATAAACGGGATTTAGGAACAATTGATACAATAATGGAAAAAAGCACCTGTAATACAAAAAATATGGATCTATATAAGCAGGGCCGCGATTCATCAAAGGAACTGATCGGGAGGATCCTGTGGCTTAAAGATAACTCCTGCTGGCAGGCCTGATATTGGCCCGGGCGGCACCTATTACCCTTTTTACCTGGTTTTAATTTTTCTATACAGCAGAACCTGATCAATTGTTTTGTTCTAATAAGACCTAAAAATAGATAAGTAATAAATTTTTATAAAAGTATTTCCATTTCTGGCCAGGTTTTAAAGAGAGACAGGTGGAGGTACTTTTTTATTTTAAAAATAAGCGTATCCTGATATATAAGGGGCAGGGAAAAATGATTTATCCTGATAAGGACCAGTATCTTAAAATAGCAGAAAATTACAATATCATCCCGGTTTACAGGGAATATATGGCTGATACAGAGACCCCCACTTCCATATTTTTAAAGTGCGGGGGATTGGAGAAGAAGGGATTTCTGCTTGAAAGCATCGAAGGTTCCAAGACTCTCTCCCGTTATTCCATAGTAGGGGTCGGATGCAGGAAAATGATCAAGATGCAAAATGGCATATTCAGCTTAAATATTGATGGAGAGGATACCCTTAAGACTAAAACCTGGAGGCCCCTGGCCGAAATTGAAAATATATTAAAAGACTACCGTCTTTTTAAAAATCCGGAACTGCCCCATTTTATTGGCGGAGCCGTAGGATATCTTAGCTATGACCTGGTAAAATATTTTGAGAATATATCCCTTCCTGCAAACAGCCTGGCCCTTCCGGAGATCTTATTATATCTCACGGAACAGGTAGTAGTTTTTGACCACCTGCTAAACCGCCTGAAAATAATATCTACGGTAAAGGCCGGCCAGGAAATGCCGCCTTCAAGAGCATATGATATTTCAGTGGAAAACATAGAGGCCACGGAAGAAAAGATCAGGAAAAACCTGGCAAATAATTTTGGCGGCGGTATTTATTCTTCTGAAGATAAGGAGCCCGCCGATTTTAAGCCTGATTCTAATTTTGCAAAGAAGGACTTCCTTGCAGCAATAGAAAAAGCAAAAAGCTATATAAATGATGGCGAGGCATTCCAGGTAGTCCTGTCCCAGCGTTTTTCTATCACAAGCGATAGGAGCCCGCTGAGCATTTACAGGGGTCTCAGGTCCATCAATCCATCACCCTATATGTATTTTTTCAATTTCGGGGATTTTAATATAATCGGGGCATCTCCGGAGCCCCTGGTCAAAATAAACGGCAGGGAAGTGCTTGCCTGTCCCATAGCGGGGACCAGGAAGAGGGGAAACAGCCCGGAAGAAGAAAAAGAAATAGAATTCGAATTATTAAATGATAAAAAAGAGGTAGCAGAACATAATATGCTTGTGGATCTTGCCAGGAATGACCTGGGAAGGATCTGCAAGTACGGCAGCGTATCAGTAAAAGAATACATGAATGTGGAGAAATATTCCCATGTGATGCATATTGTATCCAGGGTAGAAGGCATGCTTAGTGAAAATGCCACCATATATGATGCCCTGAGAAGTGTTTTTCCCGCAGGCACCCTGTCAGGCGCCCCCAAGATAAGGGCAATGCAGATCATAAGCGAACTGGAACCGGACTGCAGGGGGCCTTATGGCGGGGCAGTGGGTTATTTTGGTTATGATGGAAATCTTGACAGCTGCATAACCATAAGGACCGCAGTTGCAAAAGGCAATAAAGTCTATATCCAGGCCGGTGCAGGGATAGTAAGTGGCTCTACTCCCGAAGATGAGTTTAATGAGACCTTAAATAAGGCAGCGGCACTGTTTAATGCCATAAGATTATCGAGGTGAAAGATCATATGCCATAAGCAGGCAGCGTACAGCCATAATGAAAGCCATTGATAAATACGGTAGGAGGATGAGAGGATGAAAGACTATCTGGAAAAAGTTTTAAATAAGGAAGGCCTGACAGGAGACGAGCCATATAGAGCCATGCAGTATATCATGGAAGGAAAGGCAAATGACTGCCAGGTCGCATCATTTTTGACTGCATTAAAAATGAAAGGTGAGACTTCTGAAGAGATCAGCGGCTTCTCAAAAGCTATGCTTGATAAGGCCGTAAAGGTCAAAAGCAGGTACCCGGACCTGGTGGATACATGCGGGACCGGGGGCGATGGACTCGGTACCTTCAATATCTCGACCACAGCTGCATTCATTGCTGCAGGAGCAGGGGCCATAGTCGCAAAGCACGGCAACCGGGGAGCGTCCAGCAGGAGTGGAAGCGCAGATGTCCTAGAAGAGCTCGGGGTAAATATCGATCTTGAATGCAGTGATGTCTCTAAATGTATTGATGAAGTGGGCATGGGTTTTATTTTTGCTCCCAGGGCACATGCTGCAATGGCACATGTTGCAAAAGCGCGAAGAGATATGGGCATAAGGACCGTTTTTAATATTCTGGGCCCCCTTACCAATCCTGCCGCGGCCAATGGAAGGGTCCTTGGAGTTTTTGATAAAGGCCTGATAGAAATAATGGCTGAAGCATTAAGGGACCTTGGAGTGGAGCGGGCCTTTGTGATAAGCGGCGACGGGGGCATGGATGAGCTTTCTGTTTCAGGAAACAGCAGTATTGCCGAACTTAAAAATGGGAAGATCTCGAAATATATCCTTGATCCCGGAGAACTGGGCCTTAAAAGATCAGATATCAGCCAGCTGGCTGGCGGAGAGCCAAAATTTAATGCCAGGATACTTCTGGATATCCTCTCAGGAAAAGAGAAGGGTCCAAAAAAGGATTCTGCGGTACTAAATGCTGCTGCAGCGATCGTAGCAGGCAAGAGGTCGGATTCTATAAAAGATGCACTGGGATCAGCCGCCGCTTCTGTCGAGAGCGGGAAAGCCATGGAAAAACTTGAGCAGCTGATCGAATATACTTCCCGGTTTGTTTGACCGGCAGGATACCGGGTGAGATTGCCTGAAAGGAAAGCCTTGAAATTTCTAAAAGATATATTAGCCGCAAAAAAGAAGCAGATGAGTGTCTCGGGAACAGGTATCTATAAAATACAGGGACCGTCTCAGGACCGTGAAGAAAGAAGAAGTTTTGCCCGGAATATCAAAAAAGGAAAAGTAAATGTAATAGCAGAGATCAAGAGAGCCTCGCCGTCAAGGGGGATCATAAACGAGGGCCTGGATATTGAAAAAACTGCCCGGTCCTATGAGGCGCATAAAAGTTTTATAAGTGCAGTCTCTGTACTGACCGAACCCCTTTATTTCAAAGGAGCTTCAGGGGACATAGGGCTAGTAAAAAAAAATACCGGGCTTCCAGTATTGAGAAAGGACTTTATCTTCAGTGAAATGCAGATAGTCGAAAGTTATAACCTGGGGGCGGACTGCGTCCTGCTTATAAGTTCACTCCTGGGATCGAGGAAATTAAAGAGGCTCTATGATGCAGCAGCCGGCATGGGCATGGAAGCGCTTATAGAGGTACATGATATAAAACAGCTGGACAGGGCCCTGGATACCGGTTCAAGGCTTATCGGCATAAATAACAGGGATCTAAAAAAAATGAAGGTGGACAGCGGCACAATAACCAGGATCCTGGATAATTTTAATGAAAGCGGCCTGGAGGATAAAGTACTGGTATGTGAGAGCGGGATCGAAGATACTGATTACATGAAAAAACTTTTTGAAAGGGGAGTATATACTTTCCTGATAGGAAGCTACTTTATGGCAAGCCGGGACCTCGAAGGCACACTGGCCAAAATGGAAAGCCAGCTCCGGGCAGCCGGCCTTATTTGAGAGGTTTTAAGAATATGACATGGATAAAGATATGCGGGATCACAAATGAAGATGATGCTGCGGGAGCCTGCAGGCTTGGGGCAGACGCGCTCGGGTTTATCCTGTCTACTGACAGCCCCAGGAGGATAAGTACAGCAGAAGCCGCCGGGATCATAAAGGCTGTGAAGGGCAGGCTGTTTACAACCAAAATGGTCGGGGTCTTTGTAAATGAAAGTATAGAAAAAGTAGCCGGTGATTTTAAAGGCCTGGGCCTGGATTATGTCCAGCTCTCAGGAGACGAGGATGACAGATATATAAGGGACCTAAAAAATAATTACAGCAGCATAAGGGTGATCAGGGCTGTCCGGATAAGGGATGATCATGACTGGAGGTCCGGGGAGTTAAATGATATGGTAAAAAGGCAGGCAGGATATATTGATCTTATACTGGTGGATAGTTATAAGGAAAATATGTTTGGGGGAACGGGCCATACTTTCAACTGGAAGGCCCTAAGATCCTATAACCATAAAATACCGCTTATATTGTCAGGAGGGCTTGACAGCGGCAATATTGCAGATGCTGTAAAGACGGTAGATCCATTTGGGGTCGATGCCTCTTCAAGGCTGGAGGCCAGCCCCGGGAAAAAAGACTTAAAGAAAGTGGCAGACCTTGTAAATGCTTTGAGATGACCATGAAAGGCAAAAATACTGATGGAAGAAAATAAAAATGCTGGCGGAGAGAGCGGATATTTTGGCGCATTCGGGGGAAGGTATGTTCCCGAGATCCTGGTCACTGCCCTGCAGGAACTGGAAAAAAATTACTTAAGGTTTAAGGATGACAGGGACTTTCGGGAAGAACTTGCCTATTACCTGAAATATTATGTCGGAAGGCCGACTCCCCTCTACCTTGCCAAAAGATTTACCGCAAAAGCCGGGGGAGCAAAGATCTACCTGAAAAGGGAGGATCTCTGCCACCTGGGAGCGCATAAGCTTAATAATACCGTGGGCCAGGCATTGCTGGCAAAAAGGATGGGTAAAAAGCATATTATCGCAGAGACCGGAGCCGGACAGCATGGAGTGGCCACTGCAGCAGCGGCTGCCCTGTTTGATATGGAGTGCAAGGTCTTCATGGGGAGCAAGGATATTAAAAGGCAGGCTTCCAATGTCTACAGGATGAAGCTGATGGGGGCCGAAATAATCGAAGTAAGATCAGGCAGCAGGACCTTAAAAGATGCAGTAAATGAAGCTCTCAGGTACTGGGTCTCCAGGATAGATGATACATATTATGTCCTGGGCTCAGTTGTCGGGCCACATCCATATCCTGTCATGGTAAGGGATTTCCAGGTCATCATCGGACAGGAGACCAAAAAACAGATCATGGAGGCCGAGGGACAGCTGCCGGACCATATAGTAGCCTGTGTCGGCGGAGGAAGCAATTCGATCGGAATATTCTATCCATTCCTTGATGACGGGGAGAAGGTCCAGCTGGTCGGCGTGGAGGCAGGCGGAAAGGGAATAAAGAGCAAAAAGCACGGAGCCACGCTGAGCCATGGTAAACGCGGTATCTTTCATGGAGCCCTCAGTTATGTGCTCCAGGATGATTATGGGCAGATAGAGGAGGCGCATTCTATTTCTGCCGGGCTTGACTATCCGGGTGTGGGGCCCGAGCATGCCTATTTAAAACAGTCCGGCAGGGTCAGGTATGAATACATCATGGATAAAGATGCCCTGGAGGCATTTGAGGCCCTGTCGTCTTATGAAGGAATAATACCTGCTTATGAAAGCGCACATGCAGTAGCCTATGCAGCAAAATTGGCAGGGTCCCTGGACAGGGACAGAGTGATAATCGTCAATCTTTCCGGGCGGGGAGACAAAGACATAGACAATAGATAGATCGGAGGAAGTTTGGCAGGGCAAGCGGATAGTAACAGTATAAAAAAAGTTTTTAGCGGCCTGAAGAAAAAAAACCATAAAGCTTTTATCCCATTTTTAACATGCGGTTTCCCGGACCCCGGGAAATTTTATGACCTCTTTGAAGTACTGGACAGGAGTGGAGCTGATATAATTGAGATCGGCATCCCGTTTTCAGATCCGCTGGCGGATGGGCCGGTCATCCAGGAAACTTCTAAGATCGCGCTGGGAAATGGAATAGATACAGACATAGTCTTTAGCATGATCGGGAAAATAAGAAAAAAAACTGATACCCCCCTGGTCATCATGACTTATTTCAATACTGTTTACAGTTATGGGATCGAAAGATTTTTAAAAAGGGCAGAAGCCGCTGGAGCCGGGGGCCTGATAATCCCTGACCTGCCGCTGGAGGAATACAGGAGATATAAAAGTTATTTTGCAGGTTCAAGCATTGATAATATCATGCTGGTTTCACTGGCTTCCGGTGAAAAAAGGCTGTCTGCCATAAGCAAAGAAGCAAAAGGTTTCCTGTACTGTGTCTCTTTAAAAGGAGTCACGGGAACCGGGAATATACAGGGCGGCGAAGTGAAGGGTTTTCTTGAAAGATTAAGGCTGGTCACAGAACTGCCCCTGGCCCTGGGTTTCGGGCTGAGGGACCGGGAACAAATAAAAGGTATCAAAGACTGGTGCGACGGGATCATAGTAGGAAGCAAGATCCTATCCCTCGTCCTGGAGGCAGAAAGCTTTAAACAGGGTATAAGAGAAGTAGAAAAGTTTGCCCTGGGGCTGCGCAGTATACTGAAGGCCTGACCCTGCTTCCCTGAGGCCGCGGGGACCCGAAAGGGAGAAAAGATATAATACCGGAAGAGTTATATGTTATAATAATTTTCTATTATTCTTAAATATAATGGTGCGATTAAGATAAAGTGAACAACTCAAAAAATCTTGACCTGACAATAATCATCGTCAGCTATAACAGTCTTGGATTTCTAAAAGCATGCCTGGATTCAATTTATAAAAATCCTCCGGGACCGGGATATGAAATAGTGGTAGTAGATAATGCTTCCACTGATGGGACCCCCGGATTTATAGAAAAAAATTACCCCGGGGCGGCACTTATATCTAATAGCAAAAATGTCGGGTTTGCGGCTGCAAATAACCAGGCTATTGCAAGGACCAGGTCAGATTATATATTACTTATAAACAGCGATTGTGAAGTTTTCGGGGGTTCCCTGGATAAATTAATAAAGTTTATTGACGGGAATCCGGAAATCGGCATAGCAGGGCCCAGGATCATTAATAGTGATGGATCTATCCAGCCTTCCTGCCGTAATTTTCCTTCATTTTTTAATGCAGCCGCACATACCCTGCTGACAAATATTTATCCTGACAATCCTTTTTCTAAGAAATATAAGCTTATGGATGTATCCAGGGACAGGCCCTTTAAGGTAGACTGGGTATCGGGCTCAGCAATGATGATCCGCAGGGCCGCACTGGCTGATACAGGTCTTCTTGATGAAAACTACTTCATGTATGTAGAGGACCTGGACATATGCTACCGGATGCGGCAGGCAGATTGGAAAGTCTACTATACGCCGGATTCTAGGATACTGCACCATGCCGGCGGCAGCGGAGGGAAAAATATCAGGTCAAGCTTCAGGATGCAGAAAAGTGTTCTTTATTTTTTCTGGAAAAATTATAAAAAAACAATAAAAATCGTATTTATTCCCTTCCTGGTACTCGGCCTGGGTTTCAGGTTTTTACTTTCTGCGGCCAGAGTTATTTTTAAAAGATAGCCTTTTTATTCTTTACAGCTGGTTTTTATTTTTTATAATGAGGTTTTGTATTAAAATAGTATTAAAAATGATGATCTGGGAGAAAACTCTTGAAAATCTTGATAACTGGAATCGCTGGATTTGTCGGAAGGTACCTGGTAGAACAACTGGCCGGGGAAGGCGCAGGAGAAAGCAATAATAAAATTCTGGGAATTGATATTAAGCTGGATAGTTCCATATCCCGGCGGATCCCGGACCATATAGACCTGCTGGAAGCAGACCTGACCGATTGCGAAAAGGTCAAAAAGATCATAGCAGGATTTAAACCCGGGCAGATATACCATCTTGCTGCCCAGAGTTCAGTCCATTATTCATGGGATAACCCTATAGACACATTCAGGGTCAATGTTTTTAGCGGAATAAATATACTGGAAAGCATGAGGGAGTACAGCCCTTCATGTAAGATCCTTGTGGTATGTACGGCAGAAGAATATAGTGAAGCCAGCGGCAAAGAGAAAGCTATTGATGAAAATTTTAAAATATATCCAAGAAATCCTTATGCCATAAGCAAATCTGCCCTGGATTTTTTCTCAACCGTATACTCTGAGGCCTACGGCATCCCTGTCCTGGTGGCCCGGTCCTTCAACCATATTGGCCCGGGACAATCAGAAAGATTTGTCGCCTCAGATTTTGCAAAGCAGGTCGCCCTGATCGAGAAGGAAAAACAAAGACCTTTAATAAAGGTAGGAAACCTCGGGGCCTGGCGGGATTTCCTGGATGTCAGGGATGTGGTGAAGGCTTATATTTTTTTAGTCAGCAGGGGCCGGGTGGGCGAGGTCTATAATGTCTGTTCCGGCCGCAAGACAAAGATCTCTGACCTGCTGGATGTGCTTTTATCCTTAAGCAGCAGGAAAGACATCAAAGTCAAGACTGACAGCAGCAAGTTCAGGCCCATTGATATCGAGACAGTATATGGAGAGAATAAAAAGCTGAGGGCCCATACCGGATGGTCTCCCGGGTACTCCATAAAGGATACGCTGAATGATACGCTCCGGTACTGGAGAAATGAAGTTTAACTGATGATACCATAAGGAAGAAAGGAGTTTATATTGCAGGCAGTAATACTTGCAGGTGGAAAAGGAACAAGGCTCCGGCCTGTCACTTTTTTAAATCCCAAACCGATGCTCCCCCTTATTAACAGGCCCTTTATGCTAAAATTTGTGACCTGGCTAAAAAGCCATGGGCTTAGTGATATAATATTTTCCACATGCTATCTACCTGATGTTTTTACAGAGTACTTTGGCGACGGCGCCAAATTCGGCCTGAAGCTTACATATGTCAAGGAAGGAGATCCCCTGGGCACCTGCGGGGCTGTCAAAAATGTTGAGGACCACCTTGAGGGGAATGCTTTTATGGTCTTTAATGGAGATATCCTTACCTCTCTTGACCTCAGTGCCATGGCTGCTTTCCACAAGAAAAAGAAAGCCGATATTACCATTGCCCTTACCCCGGTGGAGGACCCGACCGCTTACGGCCTTGTGCCTGTTGATGATGACTTCCGTGTAAAGGAATTTCTTGAAAAGCCGAGTCCGCAGGAGATCACCACCAACCTTATAAATGCCGGGACCTATATGATCGAACCCCATATTATGGGACTGGCCCCGGACGGCAAGAAGTACTCTTTTGAAAGAGGACTCTTTCCTGCTGCCTTAAAGAAGGGCCTCAGGATATACGGATATGTGTCTGATTCCTATTGGCTGGATGTCGGGACCCCGGAAAAGTATCTTATGGCACATCATGATATTCTTGAAAAGAAAATACCTTTTGAGTTTCCATATAAAGAAATTGCTGATGATATATATACAGGGGAAGGATCAAGATCCGCCAGAAGTAATTTTTATTCGGGCCCGGTAGTGATAGGGGAAAATACGGTACTTGAGAAAGGGGCCAAAATACTGCCCCTGACGGTAATAGGGAATGATTGCCGTATCTCTTCAGGCTCAAAGATCTCAGGAAGCATAATCTTTAATAAAGTAAAGATCGGGAAGAATTGCATTATTAAAAATTCTATTATTTCAAATAATGTTGAACTGGATAAAGATGTGACTATTGAAGATATGTCTGTTATTGGTGATAATACCCGTATTGAAAAGAATAATATTTTAAAAAGCGGAATAAAGATCAATATAAATTCCAATGTAACAGAAGGGCAGATCTCTTTTTGATCCTGGCTTTTTTTAAATGCTTCATAATCGATTTAATAATATAAAGGAGGAAATGGTGAGAGCGCTTATAACCGGGATAACAGGACAGGATGGATCATACCTGGCTGATTTTTTACTGGAAAAAAATTATGAAGTCTATGGCATGGTAAGAAGGTCTTCTGTAGAAAACTTTAACCGTATCGAGCATATAAGGGACAGGTTAAAATTTGTCCAGGCAGACCTGCTGGACCAGCTTTCCATAATAGATGCCTTAAAGGAATCAAGGCCCGACGAAATATATAACCTGGGTGCCATGTCTTTTGTCCCGACTTCCTGGAAGCAGCCAGTCCTTACCGGGGAATTTACCGGCCTGGGTGTGACCAGGGTACTGGAAGCGGCAAGGCATATGAATAAAAATATTAAGTTTTACCAGGCTTCAAGTTCTGAGATGTTTGGAAAGGTGCAGGAAGTCCCGCAGAACGAGAAAACACCTTTTTATCCCCGGAGCCCTTATGGAGTGGCAAAAGTCTATGGCCATTATATGACTGTAAATTACCGGGAGAGTTATGACATGTATTGCTGCAGTGGAATACTTTTCAACCACGAATCTCCCAGGAGAGGATTGGAATTTGTCACTAAAAAAGTGACTTATGGTGCAGCACTCATAAAACTGGGTATAAAAGATTGCCTCAACCTTGGAAACCTGGATGCAAAAAGGGACTGGGGGTATGCAAAAGATTATGTTGAAGTAATGTGGATGATGCTCCAGCAGGATAAGCCCGATGACTATGTTATCAGTACCGGAGAGACCCATTCGGTCCAGGAATGGGTGCAGGCATCTTTTGAATGCCTGGACCTGGACTGGGAAAAGTATGTAAAGACCGACCCGAGATTTATACGTCCGGCAGAAGTAGATCTCCTGAAGGGGGACTGCAGCAAAGCTAAAAAAGAACTGGGCTGGAAGAGGAAAGTGGATTTTAAGCAGCTGATAAAAATAATGGTAGAATATGATTACAATTATTTAAAAAAGCAGATGTGACCTGGATAAATATCAGGGGCCGGGAACTTTGATCTAATGGAAAATAAAAAAATAAAATTTGGAACAGACGGATGGAGGGGGATAATCGCTGACGACTTTACTGTGGCCGAAGTAAAGATCGTGACACAGGGAGTCTGTAATTATCTAAAGAAAAAACCTCCCCGGAAAGATCACGGGCCCAGGGTGGCGATCGGCTATGACACCAGGTTCAACTCAGATAGATTTGCAGGGGCCGCAGCGGAGGTCTTCAGCAGCAATGGGATCACAACATGGCTCTCGGACCGCTTTATCACCACCCCTGTCCTTTCAACGGCTGTTGTTAAAAAAAATGCGGACCTCGGGATCATGATCACTGCCAGCCATAATCCCTATTACTATAATGGCTATAAGATCAAGGGTCCTTTTGGCGGTTCGGCCACTATGGATATGATCTCTGATATTGAAGAGGAAGTAAACGGGGCAGTAAAAAATAGAAGTAAATACGAAAAACATTTAAACGGCGGCAGTATCAAAAATGAAAACATAGAAGAAGTCGATCTTACGGGCACTTACTGCAGCCATATAGACAGTATTATTGACAGGGACGCTATCAAGGGCTTCAGTGTCAAATTGCTTTTTGACCCGATGTACGGGGCTTCCCAGGATATTTTTACCAGGATCCTTGATTCATATGGCCCCACCAATATCCGGACCATCCATAGAGTATTAAATCCGGCATTCGGGGGCATCAACCCGGAACCGATAGGGGATAATTTGAATGAGGCAATATCCATATTAAAAAAAGAAAAACATGAACTGGGGATCTGCCTGGATGGAGATGGGGACAGGATAGGCGCCCTCGGAGAGGACGGCAACTATATCAGCTCCCACCATATCTTTGCCATGGTACTGTGGTATCTTGCTGCCCGTAAAAAAATAAAGGGAAGGGTAATAAAGACCGTGACGACTTCGTCGATCATTGATAGGATATGCTCCGGATTCGGGCTGGAGCTTGTCACCACCCCTGTGGGTTTTAAATATATAGGTGAAGAAATACTGAAAGGCGGAGTAATGGTGGGCGGCGAAGAAAGCGGAGGACTCTGGGCAGAAGGCAATATTCCGGAGCGGGATGGAATAGTAATGGGGCTCAGGATGCTGGAGATCATCTGCCGGGAAGGCAAGACTGCAAACCAGATACTGGAAAATATCTACAGCCAGTTTGGGTATTTTGTTTACGATAGGAAGGATTATGGGATCAATGCGGACCAGAAAGAGAAACTGAAATCAATATTATCTGCCGGGATCCCGGGGGCAATACGGAAAGCCGGCGCAGACAGCGTGGTAACTATTGATGGATTTAAATATATAATAGATGACCATAACTGGATCATGATCAGGCCCTCCGGGACAGAAGCAGTAGTGAGAATATATGCTGAAGGAGAAGATGAGGAGAGGACCGGCCAGCTTCAGGCCCTGGGCAGGAAAGTCCTGGAGAGTGCCATTTAAAAGTTTTCTTTTTCCTTGAGCTTGCTGGAGAATTTAATTTAACAAGGGAGGTTTATATGAATATACTTGATGACTTAAACAGGATAAAAGAAATCGATAAGGGCGGGATGCTGGAAATCGAGGAGAATTTTCACTCGCAGCTCCTGGATGCAAAAAAAATTGCAGAGGCGGCCGACCTTAAGGACCTGTCTGCAAAAGAGTTCAGGGGTGTAGCCCTGCTGGGTATGGGCGGATCCGGGTTTTCAGGAGATATTGTAAAAGTATTGGTCCAGGACGATATAAAGGTGCCTGTAGAAATAGTCAAAGGATACAGTCTTCCTGCTTTTATAGACAACAGGTGGCTCGTCATCCCTGTGAGCTATTCCGGAAATACAGAGGAGACGATCTCGGCAACCCGCCAGGCACTGGAGCGCGGATGCGAAGTACTTGTTAATTGCTCAGGAGGGGAACTGGAAAAGATTGCAGGGGCCAACCAGAAAGCATTGATAAAGATCCCATCGGGACTTCAGCCCAGGGGCGCCATCGGCTATGTATTCTTTCCGGTATACCTGGCTCTCGGCAGGATAGGCCTTATTGATATAGATGAAAACAATGTAGACGAAGCCCTGGACCTTATCAGGGAGAAAGCCGCCCTCTATAATAGGGAAACCGGCTCAGGCTTAAACCCTGCTAAAAAGCTGGCATCTGATATCGGGGACAGCCTGCCCATAATATATGGTACAGACGGGTATCTATCTGCTATTGCATACAGGTTGAAATGTGAGATCAATGAAAATTCAAAAACTCCCTGCTGGTGGAATGAGTTCCCGGAGCTCAATCATAATGAGACTGTCGGGTGGGAAAGGTTGGAGGAGGCCACCGGGAAGATGGTCCTAATAATATTCCGTGAAAAGGATGAAGATAAAAGGATAAAGACACGTATCGATGTGACTGCGGGCCTTATCAAGGGGAATGTAAGTGATATAATTGAAATACAGGTGGAAGGAAGATCAAAATTAGCCAGGGCCCTTTCTACCATGTATCTGGGTGATATAGCAAGTGTATATCTTGCGATCGCCTCAGGAGTGGATCCCACACCTGTTGAAAAAATACAGTCACTTAAAGCTGAACTGGCCAGATTGGACCAGTAGCGGGACCGTGATAATATATTTGAAATATGATCAATAAAAATATAGTGACTTAGAAAGGAAAAACATTAATGGAATATGATGTAAAAGATACCGGAATGGCACGGGAAGGAAAAAACAAGATAGAGTGGGCCGAGAGAGAAATGCCGGTGCTCAGGGGAATAAAAGAGGACTTTTCCAAGAATAAGCCGCTTGAAGGCATTACCTGCGGGGCATGCCTGCATGTTACTTCTGAAACGGCAAATCTTATGATCACATTAAAAGAGGGCGGGGCAAATGTCGCCTTGTGCGCCTCAAACCCTTTGAGCACGCAGGATGATGTGGCTGCTTCACTGGTGAAGGATTACGGTATCCCCACATTTTCCATAAAAGGTGAAGACAATAAAACATATTATGACCATATAAACAGTGTCCTGGACTTTGGTCCGCATATCACCATGGATGATGGAGCTGATGTGATATCTCTCATACACAGCAGCAGGAAAGAACTCCTGGAAGGTGTTTATGGAGGTACCGAGGAGACTACTACCGGGGTCATAAGGTTAAAAAGCATGGAATCCAAGGGAGTCCTTCATTATCCCATAATCGCTGTCAATGATGCCAGGACCAAGCATTTTTTTGATAATAGATATGGAACCGGCCAGAGTACCATAGACGGTATCCTGAGGGCCACCAATATTCTCCTGGCAGGCAAGAAGTTTGTAGTGGCAGGTTATGGCTGGTGCGGAAGAGGAGTGGCTGCCCGTGCAAAAGGCATGGGAGCCATTGTCATCGTACTGGAGGTCGATCCTTTAAAGGCCCTGGAGGCCAAGCTTGATGGTTTTGATGTAATGGATTCAAGAGAAGCTGCAAAAGTCGGGGATATTTTTCTTACCGTTACAGGGAACAAAAGTGTTATAGGGGAAACCATACTTAAAAATTGCAAGGATAAAGTAATTTTAGCCAATTCAGGACATTTTGATGTAGAAATCGATAAAGTCTATCTGGAAAAAAACAGCAGTGGGGTAAGAGAGGTCAGGCCTTTTGTAGAAGAATATATTATGAAAGATGGAAGAAAAATATATGTCCTGGCCCAGGGAAGGCTTGTAAATCTTGGAGCTGCAGAGGGACATCCGGCCAGTGTCATGGACATGAGTTTTGCCAACCAGGCATTGAGTGCAAAATTTATATATGAAAACAGTAAAAGCCTTGAGAACAAGGTATATCCTGTTCCTGAAAAAATAGATAATATGATCGCTGAATTAAAGCTTGACAGCATGGGAGTAAAAATTGACAGCCTGACATCAGAGCAGAAGGAGTATCTGGATTCATGGGAAATGGGAACCTGAGCCGCGACTCAAAAGATTCCGGTGTGAGTACCCTTATCTGGGGAGATTCAAGTTTAAAATTAATAGACCAGAGGAAGCTCCCTTTTGAAGAGG
>SDBS01000379.1_pt1 | contig 41866 bp, 46 predicted proteins | sample 2277091 | NCBI WGS metagenome assembly SDBS01 (sample SAMN10404972, study PRJNA504765) | marine sediment metagenome | isolation source: marine sediment core GS10_PC15, 163 cmbsf | place: Arctic Ocean: Southern Knipovich Ridge | collected 2010
GTCCAGGGTAACATGGTCGGCGACCGCCTTCAACTCATCGGTGGCATTAGCCATCGCAATCGCCAACCCAGCCGTGGAGAGAAGCGAGATGTCATTATCGCCATCCCCGATGGCGACGACTTCAGTCAGGGGTACCCCCAGATACGAAGCTAATGCTTCCAAGGCTTTCCCCTTGGACACATCAGGGGCAAGCACATTGATAAAATCGACCTCCGGATAAGCCGGCGTCCTTGTCCAGGAGAAGGCAAGGATGTCCTTGAAGTGCTGGTAGAAGTCGTTAGCCCTGGCTTTCTCTTCAGGAGACCGGACTGTCAGCGTCGCCTTAAGAATTCGCTCCTCCCGCCAGAGTTTGGGATAATCTACCACAATGGGCAGCGTCTTATAGAAATCACGACGGATGTCACTGCCCCAGGACTCCCGCTCGACAAAATAGTGGGTTGAAGAATAGAAGTCAAGGGTTATTTTATTGAGATGAGCAAACTCAACAGTCTGCCTGATTGACTCCTTACTGATTGGTCTGACGTAGACTTCCTCACCTGTTTCCGGGTTACTGACCAGAGCTCCGTCAAAGAATATGTGATAGCCATCCAGAGACAACTGTGCCATAATATCCACGCAGGCCTTGGCTACCCGCCCGGTGGATAAAGCAACCTGGATACCGGACTCGCAGACTTCAGCCAGCGCGTCCCGGTCCTCATTTGAAATAGCGCCATCCTTATTCAGCAGCGTACCATCAATGTCCACCACCAGGAGCTTACAGGATTTGTTTGTCAAGCTGGTTCTCCCTTCAAGATTGATTAAATAGGCGCGGTCAGGATTGACGGTTTACCTGAAAATGTGTTATATTCTGCCTGTTGGCAGCGTAGCTCAGTGGTAGAGCAGAGGACTCATAAGCCTTTGGTCGTCGGTTCAAATCCGTCCGCTGCCACTATCTATTTAAGAGACCGCTTCATTATATCATACTCTATCTGTCCCGATGGGATTCCCGCTCGCTATCAAATGGCAGGTAACAGGAAAAATGTTGATGAAAAAGGTCACCACTTCTTTTATCCTGATGGTATCTATCTGCCTGCTCTTATCTACTGCTGGATGTATTGGCACCTGGGTTGGGTCCGGTCCCGCAGTAAATGGTTCGAGTACGCTGGAGACACGAGAAATGGATTTCAGCGATTTCAACATGATTAAAACGGGCTATGCGTTTCAGGTTGACATTACTGAGGCGAGTTCCTTCTCGGTAAGCATTACCATGAACGACAATTTGTTTGACTATCTGGTTATAGAGCAAAGTGGGGATACTCTTTATATCGGATTAGAGCCAAACCATAGCTACCGAAACATCCAGCACAGGGCCACCATTACCATGCCCGAACTGCGTGGATTGGAGCTTTCCGGCGCTTCAAAAGGGGATGTCAGCGGGTTAAATTCAACGGATTCGCTACAGCTTGAGGCATCAGGGGCAAGTTTCCTGGATATCAATGATGTGAAGGCCGGAGATACAGAATTTAGAATCTCAGGTGCCAGTAAAGCCTACGGTAGCATTGAAATAGCCAATGGCACTTTTGCGGTATCAGGCGCGAGCAATGTCAATTTGAAAGGTAGCGCGGACGACGTGGTGCTTGAGGTCTCGGGGGCGAGCAGTATGAATCTGGGGGATTTCACCGTTGACAACATGTCGGTTGGAGCCAGTGGTGCCAGCAGCGTTACGGTCAATGTCAACGGCAGGTTAGATGTGGACGTGAGTGGTGCTTCCAGGCTCTACTATACGGGTGGTGCCACGATAGGCAACGTAGAGGTGTCCGGGGCTTCGACGATCAAGCAGAGATAAAACGTCCCGGTAGCAGTGGGCGGCCATAGCGTTGTATCTGCAATGAGAGGGGTTGTATCCACTTATTTCTGCGTGTGACAAGTGGTGTATTGACCAACCTACGCTGCTTTAGTGCTATAATATAACGAAACACTACGAGGAGACCTACTATGCCACGGCGAATAACTACCATTGGTAAAGGCGCATTTGGGCGCGGTATTTCCAGGGACTTCCACGAATGGGAAGTTGTGCGACGAATAATTGACAGACGGTTACCGTTGACTGAAGATGCCGTTTTTATTCTTATGCGTCAAATACTAAGGCGTAACAACGGAATTGTCCTCAAAGTCGTCAGGGGTAGCAAGAATGTCGGAGGCAACCGATACTTCAACTTTTCTCCCGACATAGACCTATTAGAGGTGAGAAGAAACGGGGTAATTGTTGGATATGAGCTAAAGGGGTGTAGGAAAACAAAATCAGGACATAACCCACCACCCTACTATGCTGGTATTGACGAAGCTTTAGCATACCTAATCAATCCAGTGGGTAGCCCAATGAGTCAATCTACGTTCGCTGGAAGTATTTTCGACTACGTATACCTAGTACATCCCAGTCAAGAGACACACCATAGTGGGCTAGACTCTCTCGTGGAACTCTTGAATCTGTGCACGCCTATTGGTCTTGTAACTGTTGGTTATTCAGGAAGCAAGGAAATTGTTAAGCCAAAACACAATCCATTTGTCAAAGAAGACATGAAGCAGTTATTCCTCCGTCACCTCGACAAGTTTAGAGCTTCTTTTGAATATAGGCTTAGCTTAGCCCAGAAGTAGCACATCCATTCATACTTTCTTTGCCCTTTGGTGTTTATCAGGGTACTTGACAGCCTGCTGACGGTGCGTATTATACTTGGCTATCACGTGGGCAAGGAGCCAATAAATGACCGCCATTCTGTCCCGGCAGGACATCAAAAAGTTACTACAGCAAGACCCGCCTCTTGTGGAGGGCTATATTGACCCTGACGCGCAGGTGCAACCCAACGGCTTCGACCTTACCCTGCGGGAAATAGCCCTGCCGCAGACATCGGGCAGGATAGCCGTTGACAACAGCCAGAGGGTGGTCTCCGATTTAGCGCCGCTGGTGTTTGATGGGCTGGGGTTTATTGACCTGATGCCCGGCGCCTATATCATTACCTACAACGAGATTGTGCACCTGCCCAATAATATCATGGCGCTGGCGAGACCCAGGTCCAGCCTGCTCCGCTGCGGGGTTACGGTAGGCACCGCTGTCTGGGATGCCGGCTACTCCGGCCGTTCCCAGTCCCTGATGGTGGTCTATAATCCGCGGGGATTTCGCGTGCAGAAGAACTCCGGAATCGTACAGCTTGTCTTTATGACACTCACCGGGGAAACCGAGGGCTATTCCGGCTCCTACCAGGGGGAGAACATAGACTGACTCGCCGCCTCTAATCCAGATATTTGATCCTGTATGGCGGCCTCTTCTTCATATCAAGTTCTATGCCAGCTTCTCCAAACAAGTCCGTGAAACCACTCAGGTTAACAAATCTTCGAAGTGTAGTATCATCATACATGTTATAACTTACGAACCGCTCTATTTTGGCATTGACCAGCATTTTAGCGCATTGATTGCATGATGTGTGGGTACAATAGATAGTGCTCCCCCCAAGACTAACCCCATGCAGACTTGCCTGTACGATTACATTTTGTTCAGCATGAATAGCACGACATATTTCAGGTCTTTCTCCAGACGATATATTAAGGTCATCTCTTAGGCAACCAAGTTCAAGACAGTCTGGGAAACCGGTAGGAGCACAGTTATAGCCAGTGGCTAGAATGTGCTTATCCTTTACTGCTATTGCCCCTATGTGATGTCGACGGCAGGTTGACCGTTCGGCTACCACCGTAGCCAACTTCAGGAAATAGGTATCAGTATCTATCCTTTTCAATTTTGTTGTTTTCTTTTTGTTCACACCTCTAGCCATGTTAACCTCTCTTATTGATTTCCTACTTATCCCAACGTAACCAAAATCCTTTCGTCGCCTTTTTCATTGTAGAGTAGAGATAATCCTTTCCGTTTGTATCGTCAGGTCTTCCAGAGAAGACTCGTTGTTGATGATGAAATCGGCCATGGCAATGGGACCGCCTTTATTTATGTTCTCTATCTCCGCCCTGTCCCGGCCGGCCGATTCTTCCGGGGTCAGCGGTCGGACTGTCCGGGAAGATAACCGCGCATACCTTGTTGACGGCGACGCCCAAACGGCTAGCAGATAGAAGTTATCTCCGTAATAATCCTTGAGGAAGGCGTATTCTTCCCAAGAGTAGAGCCCGTCAATAACCACCCCTGAGCCTTTCAGCGCGGCATCAATCCTAGGTTGATTAAGTTTAGCATAAGCCGCCATGCCATGTTCTCGCCGGAGGAGTTCTCTAACGTGACGCTCGTTCTCCTCGTTCAGCTCCAGAGCTCTTTTCTTCACCTCTTCGTCGGTAACATCACCAAACCTCACCCTGGTAAAGCCATGCTTTTCAAATACCCTGGCTACCTCTGATTTGCCGGCACCAGCCATCCCCACGATTGCCACTACTTTCATGTTGACCTTATTATAAGAAAACTATCGGGCAAATAGCAATGATTAGATACCTGTCGCCCTAACCCCCTTCCCTTATTACTAGTAAGTCAGGGGAGATTCCGGTGGGATATCCCATTCGCCGCTTCGCTTCTGTAACCGGTACTCCCGCAAAATCCAGATTACAGAGACGACAAAAGCGAGGATATCTGAAACCGGCATTGATAGCCAGACGCCGGTTATTCCCCAGATGCGGGGCAGCAGAAAAAGTGCCGGCACGAAGAAGACGAGCTGACGAACCAGTGAGAGAATCATCGCTTCCTTGCCCTTGGACAAACCCTGAAAGGTGGTGATAATCACAACCTCCGGGCCCACCAGAAGTATCGTTGACAGGAAGATCCGCATCGCCGGGATACCAATATTAATCAGTTTGGGGTCGTTGCTGAAGATGGCGATTGCCTGAGGGGTAAAGATTTCCAACAGAACCGTAGCAACCCCCATAATCACGAGAAGGGAGACTGAAGCTAACCTGACCGCCCGCCACAAGCGGTGCCAGAGGTGAGCGCCGAGACAAAAACCAACGACTGGCAGAAGTCCATGAGAGGCACCAATAATCGGCATCCAGGCAAGGTCAGCAATACGAAAGATGATGCCAACAGCAGCCAGAGCTACCGACCCGAATTTGGCAAGAACGTTATTGAACAGGGCGGAGACAACGCCTTCGGTCATTGTCATTGTCATTGCCGGGAATCCGACACGGTAAATATCACGGAGCACCGGTAGATTGGGCTTGAGGTGGTGCAGCTTTATCCGGTAAACGGACTTGTCCGCTACCAGATAGTAGAAGCTGAGTCCGGCTCCGCACATGCTGGCAATTACCGTAGCCAAGGCCGCCCCACCAATACCCATCTCCGGGAAAGGACCCCAGCCAAAGATAAGAAACGGGTCAAGGACAATATTGACCACAGTGCCGACAATGGAGAATATCATCGGCTTAACAGCATCTCCCGAAGCGCGAAAGATATTACTGGTCATCAGGCGAAAGAAAAAGAAAGGGATGCTCCAGCCGAGAACCACCAGATACTGAGTAGCAAAGTCCATAATATCCGGGGTGGCACCGCTGATAGTCAGAATAGGCTCCGCAAAGAAAACGGCCGCTAGCAGGAAGATAACACCGAAGAAGACACTGAGCGAGAAAACCTGCCCGGCGATCTGGTTGGTAGCTGCAACGTTTCTCTCTCCGAAACGCCGCGAAGCAAGGGCACTGGCACCGACGCCAGAGCCAATGCCGATTGCCAGGGCAAAGGCGAAATAGGGCCAAATAATGGTCGTCGCCGCGATAGCCCGATAGCCCAGCTTGGCTACCCAGAAGGTGTCAACCAGAGAGTAGAGGGTCATGGTTAGCATTGAGGCTACGCCGGGCAGACTCAAGCGAAGGAGCAGTCTCCCCAGCGGGGCAGTACCCAAGCGCTCGGTTGTTTCGTGCAGTTCGGTTGGCTGTTCCAGTTCGGTTACTCTCCTACATAATTAGTTCTGGACGGACCGACGGAACGACCCATCCAGAACCACACGCTCTTAATCTTACCAGCTTGGCGGTCTGAACGGCAACTGAAATGAACTCAGTAATGACCTGTGCTATAATTCAGGCAATGACCAAGACTATCAATCTATCCGGTAAAATCAAAGAGCAACTGCCGGCGGAACTGGTCGGCCTGATGCAAACCGCCGGTGTCATTGCCGGTTACCAGGGACAGCACCTGTACCTGGTCGGTGGGGTGGTGCGTGACCTGCTGCTGGGGCAAACCAACCTGGACCTTGACCTGGTGGTAGAGGGGAACGCGATAAATCTGGCACAGCAGTTGGCAAACGTTGTCCATGCAAAAATCACAACCCATTCTCGCTTCAAGACCGCCAATCTACAGTGGAATAAGTGGAGCATTGACCTGACCACCGCCCGCTCCGAGAGCTACGACAAACCCGGCGCACTGCCTAAGGTAAAGCCCGGCTCACTATCCGACGACCTTCTTCGTCGCGACTTCACCATCAATACGATGGCAGTCCGGCTTAACCCCAACAATTTTGGCAAATTGATTGACCTTTACGGAGGCACGGACGACCTGACAGATAAACTTATCCGCATCCTGCACGAAAAGAGCTTCACCGATGACCCCACTCGCATCTGGCGCGGCCTGCGCTACGAGCAGCGACTGGGCTTTCAACTGGAATCAAATACTCTGAGGTTGCTCAAACGAGATATCCCCATGCTGGACACCGTTAGCGGCGACCGAATACGGCATGAGCTGGAACTGGTATTGAAAGAGAAGCGCCCGGAGACAGTCCTCAGCCGTGCTGGAGAGTTAAAGGTGCTGTCGAAGCTACATCCCGACCTGAAAGGCAACGGCTGGCTGTCGGACAGATTTGAGCAAGCCCGTCAACTGAGTCCCACCGGTCCGCCCCCTGCTGGATTCTACCTGTCCCTGCTGGCTTACCCGCTGGACAGCGAAGCGGTTGAACAACTCATTTCGTATCTCAAACTACCCGGGACACTGGCGCAGACTTTGCGAGATACCAGCAGCCTGAAGACTGCACTGGAGTCGTTAGCCAATCCTCAACTGAGTCCGAGCAATATCTATTCTGCTCTTCACGGTTACTCTACAACGGCGATCACGGCCAGTTCACTTGCCAGCGACTCCCCGGTAGTTCGCCAGCACATCCGGTTGTTCCTTAACAGGCTTCGTTATGTCAAGCCAGCCCTCACCGGTGACGACCTGCAAGGAATGGGTATCAACCCCGGACCAAAAATCAAAGAAGTACTGGGACTTCTTCACCAGGCGAAACTAGACGGAAAAGCGACCAGCAAACAGGCTGAAAAAAACCTGGTTCATCAGTGGTTACAGCGTCACGCTTGACAATCCGGGGCTATCTGCATAGGATTAGTTAGTCTGAAGAGCACCACAACGACGATATTTTGAAGAGGTAAAGGTTGAAACGCATATTTCTGGTTATTATGGTCCTTATACTCGTGGCTACCAGCGGCTGTACATCGGCGCTGACTCCTGGCGACAGGACCAGCGATGACAGCCACGCATTTCTGCTCCAGAGCACCCAGATAATTGACAAAATCGATGACCTGGTCGCCCCGGAAGAGAAGGCATTCCTGGTCATCAAATATGAGATTGAAAATCTACAGAACCAGGATGATTCCCCGCGACAGTGGACCAAGCAATTGAAACTGGGGGCCGACGACGAGTATTTCGACCCCACCCTCATTGAGGCCCTGGATGGTCAGCTCTGGGAGACAGCCCTGCCAAAGAACGAAAAGCAGTCCGGCTACATGGCTTTCACCGTGCCGGAGGACATAAATGATTTCAAGCTAACGGTTACCTTCCCGGCTTCTCAGTCCGAAGAGACCTATGACTTCAGGCCGGTAGATAAAAGAATCAGTGTAAATGCTGATCACGTTTATACCAGACTGGAACAGATAGCCAGAACCAAGAGAATCGCATTGATTGGCGGTCTGCTGGCATCACTCTCCAGCGCGCCCATCAGATACCTCGGGGTAATACTGGTTCCCGAGGAAGAAATAGACGAACTGATGGCGCAGACCGCAGACCTGGACGAGGATGCGAAGAGAGCAGTGATAGAGGACTACCTGATAGAGCAGGGGCACTGCCGGCTGGAGTAGATAGGGACAATACGGCAACGTCAGCGAATCACCCCTTTTGGGGAGGTGGAGCAACTTTCAAAGGTATATTAAACATTTCGTGCCCTTCCACCACTGCATGCAGAGAATATGAGCAGTATCTTGGGAACTCAACGTTCTGAAGCCGTAGGGCTATTCGTCCCAGGCTTTCTGTACCCGCAGTTGGTTTCGGTATCGTAAACTTGGCTCGCAAGGTGGGAATAATATCAGTCCCATCCTCGTCTATGAGGCGAACTTCAAGATTCTTCTCTCCTGCTTCTACGACATTCGCCCGCAACTGAATAACAAGGAAGAAATGGGGATGCCTAGCGGGAACCTTAGGCGCATAGATGGTATCAAACCCAATACCAAGGGCATTTATCTTCCCACTGACATCAGCATAATCACAAATAAATGCGAAGTCGGGCTTCATACTGTTACCTCTTCTCTTTCTTTCAGGCTCGGAAGCGCTCGCCCCACCGTTTCCAGATAAGCAAGGTCGATGTTTAGAACGACCCCACCATCAACAAGATAAACAAGATAGCTAGCCATAACGTAGAACTGGATTCCATGATCCCCCAAGGTTTTGGCAATCTCGCCCGAAAGTGGAAGCCCATCTAAGTTTACACCCTCACTAACACAGAGCAATTCGACACCTCTTACGTTACCATCCGCATCATAATCAATCCGTCTTAAATCATCCAAATCCTTGCCATACGCATATGTCTTATTACTCAGCTTTATATATATGGCATCAGCCGTCTTATCATGTTTAAGTTCCACAGTATCACCTCCTTCAGAGTTAGTCGGCTGCTGTAATTATTACCCTTGGTTTCCTTCGCGGCACTACAATCTTTATAAATCTACCATTGGGATGTGCGGTAAGAATCAATGTGTCCCCCCCGCCAGGACGAGTGATTTCTGGCTTGTTAAGACAGAGCTCAACTTCCTCCTCTGCAATTCCCCTATCTGCCATTTGGTCTCGTGCATGGTCTGTGTATATCGGTCGTTTCATGTCACATTATTCACGAGGCCGGTTGCCAACTATCAAGTGCACTAGAACACTTATATTACAGCAACTGTCCCTTTTAAGCAATACTCTTGAAAAACAACCCTACTCCACCCGCTTGAATTTATCCCGCGGGGCGCCGCAGATGGGGCATTTCTCCGGGGCTTCGCCGGCTACGGTATTACCGCAAATCTGGCAGACAAAGTAAGACTCATCATTCAATTGCTGACCTTTTTTGAGGGCTTTCAGTACCGCCTGGAAGTGGTCATAGTGGACTCGTTCCACCTTGTTCGCATATTCAAAGCTAACCTGAGCCCTCTTGTACTGGTCTGCCCTGGCATCCTCAATATAACCGGGGTACATCCTGGTGAATTCCCAGTGCTCCCCGATGGCACCGGCATTAAGGTTATCCTCGGTTGAGCCGATGCCATCCATAGCGACAAAGTGGTTGCGGGCGTGAATCGTCTCCGCTTCAGCCGCGGCACGGAACAGCCTGGCTATCTGGGGATGTCCTTCCCTATCCGCTTTGTCCGCAAAGAACAGGTAGCGACGGTTTGCCTGACTTTCGCCAGCAAAAGCAGACTGCAAATTATCTTCTGTGGCTGTCATGATATTACCTCCTTAAATGTATCTATCAGAATTATAATGGTTACGGGCCGTTTATTCTACCCGCTCCACCGCAGTTACGGTCTCAGCCAAATAGCATTCCATTCCCTGTTGCTGGAGACGGACATGCAGGTCTTCAGCCTCAACTCTATCCTTGACCAATGTAAACAAAGCCGGGCCTGAGCCAGCGAGGTGAACATTTGTGACACCAATCTTGATAATGTGCGACCGATATACACTCATCTCCGAAGAACGAACAAAGGTTACATTCTCAAAGGTATTGAACAGCAGTGACGGTGATAATTCACCACCTGCCTTTAGCTGTTCTACCAGCCTCTCCGTGATTTGTCCGTCGGTATAATGACGAGGTTCCAGGCTGCCGTAGAGTCGTTTGGTCTTCCCCGGTTCTCTGGATACCGACGGCATTACCAGGACAACCCACCAGTGTGGTAACGAAGGCAGTGTCATTACCCGCTCACCCCTGCCTTCCGCCAGAGCCGTGCCGCCATAAAGGAAGAAGGCTACATCCGAACCCAGTTGCGGAGCCAGCTCAAGCAATTCTTCTCTCGATAAGCCCAGCCCCCAAAGCTGGTTAAGACCGCGCAAAACAGCGGCGGCATCACTGCTGTCGCCACCCAACCCCGACACCAGAGGAATGCGCTTCTCAACCTCTACGGTTGCCCCTTCAGTGCACCCGGTAGTTTCCTGAAGCAAGCTGGCGGCTTTAGATACGAGACTCTCTTCCGCAATCCAGCCCGGCATACTGCACTTGAACTCAATGCCCTGACTCAACTCAAAGCGGAGGGTATCGCACAGGTTTATTGCCTGGATAACACTGCGGATTTCATGAAAACCGTCGCCGCGTTTCGCCAGCACCTCAAGAGTCAGATTTAGCTTGGCCGGAGCCTGCGCAGTCAGCATAGTTATTTACCTGCCTGTGTAAATACCTGCCATAATCGTGCCCACTCGTCAAGGGTCAGGGTCTCGGCACGCCGTTGCGAGGCGATGCCTGACTTCTCCAGAAGGGATAATACTTCAGCCCTGGGCAACCCCAGACCCTGAACCAGAGAATTGACTATCTGTTTGCGGGAGGCACTGAAACCGGCCCGCACCAATCGGAAAAAGCTCTCTTCATCGGTTACGGGCACAGGTGGTTTTGGATAGACATCAATCTTCAGTATCGCCGAATCAACCTTCGGCGCCGGATAGAAACTCTTGGCCGGAACATGACTGACTATCGTTGGCGCTCCGTAAAACTGCACGCTAACGCTCAGCAGACTCATCCGACCGGGTTCGGCGGCAATTGTCTCTGCCACCTCCTTTTGCACCATCACCACCATAGTTTCAGGCTTAACCGAAGCCTCCAGAAAATGGCGCAGGACAGGAGCGGTAATATAGTAGGGCAGGTTAGCCACCACTTTATAGCCGAAAGGACTGACGACTACAGAAGGGAGTCTGATTTTCTGCTCCTGAAGCAACGCCGCCGGGTCGATTTTCAGCACGTCCTCATTGATAATGGTTACATTATCAGAAGCAGCCAGGGTCTCCTTCAAAATGGCAGCCAGCTTGTCATCCAGCTCAACAGCAACTACGCACCCGGCTTTTCTCGCAAGCTCCTCAGTCAGCACACCAAGACCGGGTCCTATTTCCAGAACACAATCGGTAGGAGTAAGCCTGGCAGTTGTACTGATAAGCTCCAGCACCTCCTCATCAATAAGGAAGTGCTGTCCCAGTCCCTTTCTTGCCCGAAGATTAAAGCGTCGCAGTAGCTTCCTGGTGCGGGCAAGGAGGGGTTCTGTTTGCTGGTAATGCCTCCTAGTGTCCACTTCTACCTAGTCCCACAGTTCCTCAACATCTTTTTCGGCCTGTTCGCTGGTCGTTTCCGTGGATACAAAGTCCTTGTAGGACTCCGCCGAGCCGTATTCCCTGGTCCTGATTGGCACCGGCATCGGCACGGCATGACCGAAGATAAGTGCCTGCTGTTTCGGCGCCAGCTTGGCTAGCACGGCTTTGAGCTCGCTTTTGCCGGGCACCCCGGCCAGCACACTATCAATATCCCGCTCGTTGTCAAGCAGGCAGGTTATCTTGGTTCCCATCTGCGACATAATCTCTTCATCAATGCCGCTGGGTCGCTGGTCAATCACCAGCAAGGTAACATTATACTTGCGCATCTCACGGGCGATAGTGCCGAAGATGGTGCGACTGGCCACCTCAGGATTGAGGAACTTGTGCGCCTCCTCAATAGTTATTACCAGAGGAGTAGGTGGGGCAACCCCCTCCCCCATCGACCTTTCCATCCTCTCCTGGTACTGGGCATAGATACGGCGGGCAAGCATATTGGCTACCAGTACATAGGCAGTGACATCCCGGTACCGGCCAAACTCCAGGACCACATTTATGCCCCGGTCAAGGTACTCAAGAATGGTCCTCACCGCGTTGGTCGGTGCGTGCGACTCAATAAAAGGGAGCCGCCTGATGGTTGCCAGCCCCCTCTGCAGATTCTTGAGGGTACTCTCGTGTATATTCAAACCTTCGGGCAATTCATCGGAGTCCGGCAAGTCCAGGGTGCGTTGCAGCCAGTCCCTGCCAAACCTTCTTGATAGCTGGTAGACAGCCTCCACAGCAGCTTCAGTAAGGTTCAACGTCTGCCGAAGCAATACCATGTCCTCCGGTTCAATCTCGTCATAGCCGATTCTGACCACGAAGTCGGTGCTGACCCCGCGGCGCCGTGAGTTCTCTTCATCAAGGGTAAACACCGCCACCTTTTCCGGGAAAAGCTGTTTCAGGGCTTTGACCTTACGCTTACCCCCCTCACTGCTCCCCTCCCAGCCATACTCGTTGTGCATATCAAAGATGAGGTTTGCCGCCTTGCTCTTCTGCAACATGCCGATGAGCAGAATCCTGGTAAGGAAGGTCTTGCCGGTACCGCTCTTGCCGAAGATACCGTTGGTGCGCTTGACCAGCTCTTCCAGGTCAAGGCAGAGCTTGGTCTCCATGTCCAAGGGGTTGCCGATGTAGAACCTGGTGGCGTCCTCTTCACCGAAGACCAGCTCCATATCCCGGTCTGAAGCCAGGTTTACCACCGAGAAATGACCGGGAACGGTCTTCACCGGCTGGGGACCCTCAATCAGGCTGTCAACATCACCGCCGATGGTGAGCATGGGCAGAACGTGTAGTGTCCCATAGGTGGCAGTGCCGGTCAGGACCTCAGCGACAAACGGGTCAGAGGCGTCGGGCGGGGTAACGGTCAGTTGCTGGTCGGTCACCCCCAGGCTGATGTCAGTAATCATGCCGAAGAAGCGCCGTTTCTGTCCTTCAATGGTTACGTAGCGCCCCACCACCACATCCTCAACCGAAGCCGAGCTGTCCAGCCGCACCTCCAGCCCCTTCTCCAACGAACCGGCGACAACGATGCCCAGAGGCAGATTGGCATTTTTCTCAGTCATTATTTAATCCTCCCCAGAATCGCCCGGAGCCGGCTGAAATCACCACTGAGTAATACAGCTAACTCCTTGCCGGCCGCCACCAGGAAAGCCCGACTATCCTCGTAGGTTTCGCTCATCTGCCGCAGAGAGGCGGCAATCAACTCCTCCATGGCAACGGGCAGGTGGGTATTAACCAGCATATTAAGGAAGTCAAAGGACTGGCTGAACTCTTTGACCTCATCGGGGGAGCAGAGGTAAACAAAGCCGTGGATTCGGGCTGGTTTCGGTGGCAGGTACTGGTACAGCTTATCACCCTGCCGGTGCCCCACCACCAGAGCATTAAACTCACTCCTGAGCAACTTGGTGAGCTGCGGGCTGGAGCGGTAGACCTCCTCCTCACTAGCTTCGTCCTTACCCCTGGCAATAGGACGCCGGCCCGGCTCAATGCTGGCGGTGGTGGCCTGATAGACCAGTCCGTATAGCTCCACGGGCGAGTCCGCCGTCTTCACCAGACTGCCAAAAGGTGGTAACTGGTAAAGCTCATAGCTTTCCGCGGTAAACTCAGCGGTGCTGGCTTCAATTACCTCGCCTACTCTCTGCGCTTCATCCATTTTTCAGTTTCCTATTTCTTCTTTTCCTTTTTCTCCTTCTTCTTCTTGGGTTTCTTCACGTTCTTTCTTCCCTTGGTTCCCATCTGTTTAACCTCCTGTTCTAATGGACTATTTTGACTTCTTCTTTCTACCCTTCACCAGTTTATATGTATATCTTTGACGATACCATCTTCCCCCTCCTGTACTCCGGAGCTATCGTATTTACGGAGTAGATACTCTCAAGTTAACCAGAGTTTTCTCTTAACATCCCCCAGCTACGAATTTCAGTGCCGGGGATTTCAATATCCTCACCCACCCTGAATCCGTAACGCTGGTAGATAGCTACATTTTTTTCAACTTCGGTATCCAGGTAGCAGGGCAGATGCTCCCGCTCAATTCTGGCGAGCATAGGAGTCAGCAGGACACTGGCATAACCTTTACCCTGAAGCTCAGGGATAACTCCAATGAACTCCAGAAACCAGTGAGCGGAAGGTACGTGCCGCCTGCGCACGGAGTAGACCTGGCCCCCGAAATATGCCATCCTGTCCAGAGCGTCCTTGCTGACTTCAGGGACTACTGAAAATCCGCCGGGATAATCCGGAGGCATCCACACGGTGACCCCTTCCAGATTCCGCGACGTAGCGTACACCTCACCATGTAAAACACCATAGTGCACAAAACTCTGAAGAAGAAGTGGCAATTCATTTCTTCTTTCAGCGGCATCAGGAAAAACATACACAAATACCGGGTAATCATGAAAAGCCCGGGCCAGTGTTTCGGCGGCAGGCTCAATCTGAGACTCGGTCAGTCGCACAAGTTTACTGAAGTCAGCTTTCATCAGACCCACCTCGTTCTCTTACTGCGGCTCTTGGCTGAGCCGAGGGTGGACATTTGCTCCTCCACCAGCGAAGACTCCACCAGTTGCCAGAAGTTATCCCTGTCAGCCATGGTAACCACTGCCTTCTCATGGGCCTCACTGAGCGCAACCGGGTATTCCTGCCCACGCCGGCACTGGTCCAGAACCAGGGTATGAGTCAGATTGAGCAGGCTCTCATTTGTTGCCACCCAGCGCGGAATCTCCGCCCTGGCTACTTCATCGCCCACCCTGAGATAGAAGAAGTATATCTGGTGCACGCCGTAACGCTTCTGGATTCTGGACGGGCTGACAAAGATGTCCGACCTTTCTCCCGGTTCAAGCAGACTTGAGAATAGCTCGCGGTCCCGAACACCAGCCACGGCATCACATTCCCTTTTCTCACAGGATGAGCAGTCGCGGTCGCTATCAACAACCTCATGCGGACAAAGAGCCACCCGCAGCGCATTAACAACGTCGGTACTGCGGGGAAAGCTGATGTAGCTGGCAAGAGCAATCCGCCTGTCTTTATTGAGCTTCCTTATCTCCTCAAGATAGCTCAGGAAGCCATTATCTAGCAATGCCTCGGTGACAAATTCAGGGTAAGCCTCCAGACCCCATAAGATAAGCGTGCCGTCCAGCAGTGCCAGGGTAGAGCTATCCGGAGGCAGTCCCGACGCCAACTCAGCCAGACGGCGGCACTCATCCACACTGCGCTTAATACCCAGAAGCGTACCTTCTATCGGTTGCTCACGACCTCCGGTGCCGGGTGGCGTAATCACCAGGTCTTCATCAGCAGCGTAAAGGTGGGGCAAACTATCCAGAACCGCACCGGGACTGGCACCGTAATTAAGGACAACCGAACCGATGTTTATCAAATAGCACCTCGCAGAGCGATGCCGGTCAACATCAATATGAGAGCCGTCGGTAGCGATGACAGTGAACTCGGAGGGGAGAGGTAATGGCTGATACCGCCGGTCAAGTCCATCCACCAGACCAGCGACCAGCCAGGTTGTCTTGCTGGCTTCAATCTTCCTGGTCAGATGCTCCAGGTTATCAGCCTGACCATGCAGAGTATCCAGAGCACGCTGAAGGTGTTCCTGTCTTTCCTGGATACCAGCTCTCAGCCTCACCACCATGGCGCCCACCTGAGTAACTACCTTAGTCAAATCCAGGGCCATCTCTACTACCCCCGCATAATCCAGCATTCGGCCAGGTCTCTTAAGCCAAAGTATAATCAATTAAACCGGCGAACTCAAGCGGTGTTTATCAATCCAGAGACGTCAAAAAGAGTGGTATGCTACAATCTAACCAGAGAGGTGTATTAGTGCTCCCAATTCTGCTGAGCGTGGTCACAATCTCACTATCCGGGGTAATGCAGCCCGGTCCTGTGTTTGCGGTAACCCTGGCCAAAAGCTACCGCAGCCCCTGGGCCGGCGCCGGGATAGCTATCGGTCATGCCATAGTAGAAGTCCCACTGATACTGCTGATATACTTCGGCTTCGGTCAGTTTTTTCAAAACACGGTAGTGCAACTGGTCCTAAGCATACTGGGCGGCGGCATGATTATCTGGCTCGGTATCGGTATGTTCCGCGCCCGCACCGAGGTAGTTGGCGGCGGCAGGGACCTGCCTTACAACGCTGTCATCGCCGGTATAATGACCACCGCACTTAACCCTTTCTTCTTGCTGTGGTGGGCGACGATAGGTAGCATGCTCATCATGAAATTCCACGAATTCGGTACCACGGGACTGATTGCATTTATTTTTGCTCACTGGCTCTGTGACCTGGGATGGCTTTCGCTGGTCTCCGTGCTGGTCTATAAAACCCAGACACTCTGGGGCAGGAAGTTCCAGGAAGGGATATTCATCGTGTGCAGCCTACTGCTTGTCGGGTTCGGGGGGTGGTTCATCATATCAGGAATCCAGCAGATGGTTTAGGGCAACGTTGTACTGAAATGCCTCACCCCTGACGCAGGCTACATGAGACGACAAAACACTGCTCGCACTCTATGGTGCAGGGCTCAACATGAATCGTTACACTGGAGGCGGGCAATCTGCCTTCTATATCCTCTTCCAGATGGTCACACCACTGGTGTGCTTCTTCCAGGCTGGCATTCTTGGGAATGACAAGGTGAAAGTCAATAAAGCGCTGACTTCCCGACTTGCGGGTGCGTATCTTGTGATAACCCGCCAGCTGGGCACGGTGCTCCCTGATGCAAGAGACTATCACTTCCTGTTCCACCCTGGGTAACCTGACGTCCAGCAGCTCGCTAAACGACTTCCTCATGACATCATAGGCTGTATACAGAATATATAAGGCCATCCCTATAGCAATAATGGGGTCAAGAATACCAAATCCGGTAAAACGGACCACCACCAGCGCTATCATCACGCCAGCAGCGGAATAAACATCGGCAGCGATGTTCCGAGCCGATGCCTCCAGTGCTATTGAACCGGTAGCCCGCGCTACCCTGAGCAAATGGCGGGAAAGGAAGAAGCTGACCACTATGGAGAAAAGCATTACCCCTATCCCGGCTTCGGTCAACTCTACTGCGGCGTCACCAATTATCCGGCGCACTGCTGCATAGATTATGAAACCGCCAGCAGTAAAAATCAGCACTGCCTGTACTATCGCGGCGATACCCTCTACTTTGCCGTGACCGAAAGGATGTTCGTCATCAGCAGGCGTAACAGCAATCCGAACAGCGAAGAAGGTAACGGTTATCGCAAATAAGTCAAGAAAGCTATCCATCGCTTGAGCTGAGATACTGAGGCTACCCGTTACGACCGCTACTATCACCTTGAGTACAATTAGCCCAATTATGGCGACAAGGGCAAGTTTGGTCGCACCACTTCTGGTAGAAAACATCACCGAACTCTCACCTGGAACTTTAACTGCGGGCTAGAGGCAACCACCGAATCAACCTACGCCATTCACCCCTCTCCCAGGCCACCAGCAACAGAGGGGCAATGAGAAGCGAGCTATAGGTCCCTGAAAAAATGCCAATCAGCAGAACTACCGCAAAGTTCTGAATTGCCACCCCGACAAAGAGCAGCAGGGCCAACACTACGACTATCGTAGTCAGGCTGGTATTCAAGGAACGACTCAAGGTCTCAATGAGGCTACTATTGACGACAACCTCAAAATTAGTGCTTATCCCCCGCTGCAGATTCTCACGTATCCTGTCAAATACAACGACCGTATTATTAACACTGTAGCCGATAACGGCTAACACCCCGATAACAAACTTCAAATCGATTTCCCAGTTCAGCATGGCACCGAAGATGGAGTAAATTCCCAGTACCACCAGCACATCATGCACCAGAGCAATTATGGCACAGGTGCCGTAGTGGAAAGGCTTCGGCATCCGGTGAAATGCCCAGGTAATATAAATGAGTATGCCAACAGCCGCCACGGCGACCGCAATGGCGGCTATCCGCGCCGTCTCTTCGGCTATTACCGGGTTTACATTTTCAAAACCTTTCTCCTCTACAGTCCCGAACCTGGTGGTCAGGTTTTCCTTCAGCTCTGCTTTTTCCGCACTGGTTAACTGAACGGTGCGAATCAGGAAATTGCCTTCTGATTCCTCAACCTCCGCAGTATAGCCCAGGCTCGCTAATTCCTCTTCCAGGTCCTCCTGAAGTACCGCCTGTTCAAAACTGAGAGTTGTTATCGAGCCGCTGGCAAACTCTATCCCCGGTTTCAGCCCAAAGACCACCAGTACAATCGCACTAACCAGGATAAGCACACCTGAAATTGAAAAGAACCATGGCCTTTTACCGACAATATTAAACATCATTTCCTTCCTGAATATGGACTGAATAGCGAAGTGCGCTGTGCCAAGCCCGTACCAACGAAAAGGCGAAGGAAGGTACGGGTAACCACAATAGCGGTAAACATGCTCACCGCTACGCCGATAAACAGAGTGAGCGCAAACCCTTTGACTGACCCAACAAAGGCAATGCTACCACCCACCCAGTAGAGAATAAGGCAGACAATAAATGTGGTAACATTACTATCCCTGATAGCCGACCAGGCGCGCTCAAACCCGGCCTCAACCGCCGCCCCCAGAGTCTGCCCTGCTCTGAATTCCTCCTTCATCCGCTCAAAGATAAGCACATTGGCATCCACCGCCATGCCTATAGACAGAACAAAACCGCCAATACCCGCCAGGGTAAGGGTAACCGGTATCAACTTAAACAGTGCCAGTACCATTGCCCCATAAAAAATCAGCGACAGGCTGGCCACAAGCCCGGGGACGCGGTAGTAGGCAATCATAAATAACATGACCAGGACGATGCCAACTATCCCTGCGGTAAGGCTTAATCTGACGAAATCCTCCCCCAGCGTGGGGTCGATATTCACCTCACCGATGTTCTCCAGTGGCACCGGTAAACGACCGGCATTCAGCTGATTTGACAGCTCGGTAGCATCAGTCTGGCTCAGCCCTGTAATCCGACCCCGGTCGGTAATCACTGATTGAATAACAGGAGCAATAGGGTGACCATCTTCGCCAAGTAGAGGCTGGTCACCTTCAAAGATAGCCAGTGGCTGACCTATCAGCCGACCCGTGATTTCCTCGGACAGTCTGGCACCCTCCTCATTCCATTCAAATCTTAGCTCTATCCCACCGAAGTCAGTCCTGCTGATAAAGGTATTTTCCTTGAAATAGCTGCTGTTAAGCACCTTTTCCTCGCCATCAATCACGGCAGTAGCCGGCACCCACTCCAGCACCACCTCAACTTCAGCTTCCTCTTCGCCTTCTATTTCTCCCTCTTCTTCATCCTCAACTACTGCTCCCTCTTCACCTTCAACCACCCCCTCTTCACCTTCAACCACCCCTTCCTCACCCTCAACTGCCTCTTCTTCAGCTTCAACTGCCCCTTCCTCACCTTCAACTACTACCCCGTCTACAACCTGTACCAGCTCGCGAAACTCGAGTAGTGCCGTACGTCCGATGCGCTCTTTCTGCTTATCAGTAACACTGAGCTTGGGCAATTCAACCACTATCTGGTCAGCACCCCGTTTCTCAATGTTCGGTTCGGTGACACCGAGAGGGTTAATCCGGTTAGCGATAACCGCTATCACCCCGTCAATAACTTCACCTTCAGTACCCGGCGTTACCTGAGAGAGGTCAGCCTGGTAGACCAGACGAACACCGCCCTGCAAATCAAGCCCTAACTGTATCCCCTTCCGTCCCAACCTCTCTCCCTCAATGGGCAATAGCACCCATAAGGCAAGGGCAAAAAGCACGATTATTGTCAGTAGAACCCACGTCCTTCTTCTAGCCATCTATCACTTTCCTTCAGTCAGCAAACGTTCACGGATATAAGCCAGAGCCTCTTCTTTGGTGCTCAACTCACCTGAGGCCTGTGCCTCCCGCACTGCTGCCAGAAACTCGCCAACCTCAGGTCCCGGGCTCATCCCGAAGACATTGATTAAGTCGTGACCATCAACCAGTTTGACGGGAACCACCAGGCTCTCCTGCTGAACATGCTGGGCGAGGACATGCTCAACTATCCGGGTATGTTCCTGCCATTGAGCCAGATCCAGGCGCGGACCTCTGGTAGCCAGATGGTCAGCCAGACTCAAGAAGAGGATATCAATACCACCCTCCCCGGTATCACGGAAGTAACGGTAAATCGCCCGCCGGGAGGGAAGCTCATCCTGACTCATCTGCATCGGCCGGAGGTGATGCCTTACCAGGGTTGACACCATCTTGACTTCTTTACCGCTAAATCTCAGCCTCTCCAGTATATCGACGACGATATCGGCACCTTCCTGGGCGTGTCCCAGAAAACGCATCCGTCCACTGTCATCAATAGCTTTAGTTAGAGGTTTGGCAACATCGTGCAGTAGCGCCGCCAGCTTGAGCAACACGCTTCTGGTGCTACCGCTACTGACCTCCAGAGTAAAATGCTCAGCCAGCACCTCTGACCACGGAACGGCAGCCAGAATTTTCTCATCAGCATACTCCCAGTTTCCCTGCCTGAGCAAGAAGTCAACAGCAGCCACAGTCCGTAGAGAGTGGTCAAAAACATCCCAGTAGTGCTCTTTGGGCTGCTCAGCGCCCTTCGCCGGAGACAGTTCTGGAATCATCGCCGTCAGCAAGCCCAATTTATCAAGGTAGGCCAATAGTTGACCTTCATCAGAAACAGCCATCAGCCGGAGCAATTCTTCTCTTACCCGCTCGCTGGCGATGCGCGCTACCAGGTAGGAGTAGTTTCTGATTTGAGCCTCGGTATTCTCATCAACACTGAAACCAAGCTCGGCAGCCAGACGCACCGCCCGAAGCAGGCGTGCCGCATCCGATTCAAAAGCTGTCTCAGCAACGCTCCGAATTATTCCCCGATTAAGGTCATCCCGTCCACCAAAAGGGTCCAGGAGCTGAATGTCCCGATATCCCTTCACCAACTCGCTTAAGTCTATTGCCATGGCGTTTATCGTGAAGTCACGCCGTGCCAGGTCCTGTTCAATACTGTCTCCGAACGTGGTGAAGTCAAGCTCTCTCTGTCGCCTGGTTGAGGGGGACTCCTTATCAACCAGAATCACCCTGCCTGCCCTGTTCTCCCTGTCCAGCAGGACGTACCTGCCACCGAGCGAATTAGCTACCCTGGGGGCAATCTCCAGTGCGTCCCCAGCCAGAGCAATATCAATATCAGCCGTACTTCGTTCCAGCAGTATATCTCGCACAAATCCACCAACAACATATGCCTGAATTCCCTGCTTAGCAAGGAAATTACTTACCCTAGTCAATAGCTGCAAAGCCTCTGGCTCAATTATAGAGTTGAAAAAGTCCTGCCGAACTTCTTCACTAGAGTTCATTCTCACTATCCCACCTTTAATCCCCATCAAAAACTTCCCTGTGAATTCTGAATAGCTAACTTCAAATCTTCCAACACTATACTCCCAGTTTGCCAATTTATCAAGTCCCCGAAGAGAACCGCCGTATTAGTGCTGATTAGTGCCAATCCTGACAAAAGACACAGGTCTAGACTTGACAAATGGCAAACAATCATCTATTATATGGACAATTGTCCATCAGGAGGGCACATGATAATCAGGACAAGGATTTTTACGCTCTGCGACGGGAATTATAGAAACCTGTCCGACCTTGCCCGGGCCATGGGTATATCGGTGAGTCAGATATACCGGGTGCGGGAAGGCAAACGCCGCATTAACCAGAAATTCATTGTTGGGGCAGTAAAAGCCTTCCCCGGACGCAGATTTGACGAATTGTTTTACCTCACTCCCGAGCCATCGGCTGTTATTAAGAACCCTCACCCTGAGGGCACCCGGCGGGAAATGGCAAAGGTAAGCTCATCCACGTCCTCCGGATAGTCAGTATCAGACCGGGCACTCAGGTGTCTACTTCTTACTCACGGCCTGGGTCACGGGTTCATCTATCTTATCCCCTGATTCTTCATGCTTTTACGTCATAGCCGCTGACTCGCCGACGGACAGAACTTGAAATATCCCTCTTGTTTTTGCTAAATCAGGTATGTTATACTGATAACCGTTGCCACGTAGGAGGGATAATAGTTGCTAGAAAACTACGGGTACGTTGGACTATTTATTATCGTTGCCATTCTTTTCCCCGTTGTCCTGATTATCCTTCCCGTTATTTTCAGATTCCTCAGACTCGTTCCTCATAACCCCAGCGCCATCAAGAATGCCACCTTTGAGTGTGGTATGGAGACTATCGGCAAGACATGGGTCCAGTTCAACTTCCGTTATTATTTCTATGCCCTCATTTTCCTCGCTCTAGATGTCCTGATTGTTTTTCTCTACCCGTGGGCAGTTGACGTGAGACGATTGGGCACTTTCGGCTTTACCGGAGTGCTTATTTTCATTGCCATTATTATTGTCGGCTATCTTTACGCCTGGAGAAAGAAGGTCCTGGAATGGAAGTAGACGAAGTCAGGGAATACATCTATTCTGATGCTGAGCTTGACCGGGTTGAGGGTGAAATTATCGAGCAGCTAAAGGCTGACGCACAGCGGCCAATCCCCGACCCTGATAGCTGGTTGGATGAAGAGCTGAGTAAAAACATCTTCCTGACCACCATGGACGCTGTAATCAACTGGGGGCGGCGCTCCTCACTGTGGCCGGTAATCTGTTTTCCAGCCTGTTGTGCGTTTGAGGTTATTGGTGCTATGGGGCCCCGCTTTGACATCTCACGCTTCGGCATGGAAATCCTGCGTGCTTCACCTCGCCAGGCTGACCTGTTGATTACCGCCGGCACGTTGACCTGGAAGATGGCACCCAACGTAAGGCGCATCTATAACCAGATGGCTGAGCCGAAGTGGGTAATTGCCATGGGGGCTTGTGGTATCAGCGGCGGCATCTTCCGCTCTTCTTACAACGTGGTGCCGGGGTATAATCGGATAGTTCCGGTTGATGTCTATGTACCTGGCTGCCCACCACGCCCCGAAGCCCTGCTTCACGGCATACAGACGCTACAGAAAAAGATAGCCAAAAGAAATAGCATCATAGAAAAGAAATAAAACCAGGACAATCACAAGGAAAGGGAGATGAGCAAGTTTAAGGTAGGAAACAGAGCCAGGGTTCTGGACAGGCCAGGTTGGCCGGGCGGTTACAAGATTGCTCACTGGGAAGGGGGGATTGTTGAGGTCAAGGAAGACCCGGAGGGTTATGTCATCATGAAGGCGGATAAAACCGGCTACAACATGGCGTTCCCTGAAAACGAACTGGAGAAAATCTGACCACGGTGGTCTGGAAAAGGAATAAGGATGACTACAGCCCTCTCAGCCGGGGAGATTGGCAGACAAATAACAGAAACCTTTCCTGATACCGTTATTGAAGCAGGTGACACCGCTATTAGAATCAAAGGCGAGTCCTTACCGGACGTAATGACTTTTCTAAAAGAAACCTCCGGGCTCGAGTTTGACTATCTTAACCATATCACTGCTGTCGATTATTTTGACTACTTTGAGGTAATTTATCAGCTCACCTCACTTCAGCACAACCACAGTCTGGTGGTCAAGACTCGCTGCGCCGGTCGGGACAATCCATCACTGCCCTCAGTAGTCAACCTGTGGCGAGGAGCCGATTATCAGGAACGAGAAATCTATGACCTCATGGGGATAACCTTTGCAGGTCACCCGAATATGAAACGCATTGCCCTTTGGGCAGGCTTTCCCGGACATCCACTGAGGAAGGATTACCTGTAATGCAACTGAGAACAGAACCTTTTGTTCTCAATATGGGACCGGTACATCCCAGCACCCACGGGGTGTTTCGGATGAGGTTAACCCTTGATGGCGAAGTCGTCGTCAATCTGGAACCGGTCTTCGGCTATCTTCACCGCGGGGTTGAAAAGCTGGCTGAAGAGCGCACCTACACCGGGATTATTCCCCTCACCGACCGCCTTGACTATGTATCTTCAATGAGCAATAACCTGGCCTATGTTCTCGCCGTGGAGAAGCTGGCCGGTATTTCCGTCCCCGAACGAGCCGAATACCTGCGGATAATCATGGTCGAGTTGCAGCGTATCGCCAATCACCTGATAGCCATCGGCTCTTTCATGAATGACTGCGGCGCCTACTTTACTCCTTTCCTGTACATGTTCCGGGAACGGGAAAGGATTGTTGACCTGTTTGATATGGTCTGTGGCCAGCGACTGCTTTATAACTATATACGACCCGGCGGTGTTAGTCTCGATATCCCTGAGGAATTCATACCAGCCTTACGGAAGTTTCTCGACCAGATGCCCCGCTATATTGATGAATATGAGCGCCTCCTCAAAGAGAACGAAATACTGCTGGCCCGCACCAAGGGTGTCGGCATTCTGCCGGCGGAGACAGCCATAAATGCTTCGATGAGTGGCCCGGTGCTTCGGGGAAGTGGAGTCGAGTGGGATTTACGCAAGGCAGACCCGTACTCCATCTACGACCGCTTTGAGTTTGACATCCCCATCGGTACCGCCGGCGATTGTTACGACCGTTACCGGATGAGGGTGGAGGAGATGAAGCAGAGCCTGCGTATCGTGGAACAGGCTGTAGAACAGATGCCGTTGGGACCAGTGAAAAGCGAGGTGCCACACCTGATTCGGCCACCGGTAGGCGAAGCCTATGCGCGCGTTGAGGCTCCCAAGGGAGAGCTTGGCTTCTACCTGGTATCGGACAATTCCATTGCTCCCTACCGCTGCCACATCCGGGCACCCAGCCTGATGAACCTGACCGTCATCCGTGAGATGACGGTAGGATGGAAGATACAGGACCTGATAATCACCTTTGGCAGTATTGATATTACTATGGGTGAGGTTGATAGATAGTGACGATAGCAAATGTCAGCGTCAATGCCCTCAGTCAACTGCAGGCCTTAGACCCTGACTGGCCGGGTGAATTCCTGGGAATAAGCGGTTTCTGGTGGCACTGGCTACTTTTTACCGTAATCGCCATCGCCTTCGTGCTGGTGATGGTAATAGGTTTTATCTACCTTGAGAGAAGAGGCATGGCACTAATGCAGGCACGCATTGGCCCCAACCGCACCGGCCCCTTTGGATTACTGCAGGCAATAGCAGATGCAATTAAGGTATTATTAAAGGAAGGTATTTTGCCAGCCAATGCCGACAAGATAGTTTACTGGCTGGCACCGGTTGTTGTCTTTGCCCCGGCAGTCATGGTCTTTGCGGTAGTGCCATTTGCCGACGGGGCACTGCTGGCCGACCTGAATATCGGTATTCTCTTCGTGGTAGCGATTAGCTCGCTATCAACGATAGGCGTATTCATGGCTGGGTGGGGCTCAAGTAATAAGTATTCCATGATCGGCGCGATGCGCATGGTGGCAGCAGTAATAAGCTACGAGATGCCAATTTTATTGTCAATTGCCGGCGTGGTGCTAATAGTTGGCTCACTCTCTTTGAACGATATCATCCTTGCCCAGCAGGACGTTCCTTTCATACTGCTGCAGCCACTGGGCTTCCTCCTCGTTTTTATCGCTGGCTGTGCCGAAATAAACCGCAGCCCCTTTGACCTGATGGAAGCTGACTCAGAGATTGTCGCCGGTTTCCATATTGAATACTCCGGAATGAAATTCGCCATGTTCTACCTGGGTGAATACGCTGAAGCCGTGGTTATGGCTACGATAATCACCGTACTATTCCTCGGTGGCTGGCGGGGACCGGTTTTACCACCGTGGTTGTGGTTTATGATTAAACTGTTTATTGTATTCTTTGTCATGGTCTGGACTCGAACCACGCTACCGCGTGTCAGAATAGACCAGCTAATGGCACTGGCCTGGAAGTTCCTCTTCCCGCTGGCCTTGATTAACCTGCTTATCACCGGGATACAGGTGCTGGTCTGGCCAGACGCCTTCCCCTGGATAGTAATAATAATCAATTTTGCCATAGCAGGGATACTGGTACTGCTATGGTCTAGATTCTCGAAATTAGGATGGGGCAGAATTGAAGTTTGAACGGTATGGAAAAGGTATCGCCAAGGGCCTGACGGTAACCTTGAAAAACCTGGTGCGGCGGCGGGTAACCACACAGTACCCTGAGAGAAGACTGTCCATTTCACGCCGAACCCGGGGTAACGAGCTCGTCTGGAATAAGGAAAAGTGCACCGGCTGCGGCACCTGTTCCAAGACCTGTCCCCAGGGCGTTATCAACATCGTAACCCACAAAGGGGAAGAGAATGATTACGTGGTTGACCAGTTTGAGGTAGACACTGGATACTGCATCTCCTGCGGCCTGTGTGTTGAGGCCTGCCCCTATGAGGCATTATTTATGGGTTATGCCTATGAACGGGCAAAATACCGGCGCAATGACCTGGTGCAGGCTAACGAGATGTTGCTGGCTTCGGAGGAGAGAAAACCTAGTAGCTACTTTCACCCTGAAATTGATGAAGAATTACCGGAGCAGACACTCCTGGTAGACAATAAGATTTCGGAGACACAGTGATGGGATTAGACATTGCCTTCTGGATACTGGCGGTAGTCAGCGTAGTAGCGGCGTTGGCTGTAGTCTCGCTGCGTAATGTTTTTCGCGCGGCACTCGCCCTGGTGCTGTGCTTCCTGACTGTCGCCGGGCTCTACATCACTCTCAGCGCCGACTTCCTGGCGGCAGTACAGATTCTGGTTTATGTCGGTGCGATATCGATATTGATTATCCTGGGCATAATGTTAACCCGAGAAATTGAGCAGGGCAGCCCCTCCAACCAGTTCCGCATACCAGCCTTTATAATAGCTGTTCTGTTTCTGGGGACGGTGGGCTTTGCCCTGTTAAACAGCACCTGGCAGGTAACTGCGCTGGCACCCATGGAGCCTACCACTCAAACCCTGGCAGGTAGACTCTTTGGTGAAGACGGCTTTATTTTGGTGGTAGAGATTGCCGCCGTTCTCCTGCTGTCTGCCATTATCGGGGCAATTGTTTTAGTGAGGGAGAAGTAAATCAAGTGACTGTGGGATTGGAACATTATCTATTACTTTCGGCAGTCCTGTTTTCTATCGGGCTGTACGGCGCCCTGGCAAAGCGCAATGCCATAATTATCCTGGTCTCTGTCGAGATTATGCTCAATGCAGTCAATATCACTCTGGTTGCCTTCTCACGGTACATTGCCACGCCATTACCGCTATCGGGGCAGGTCTTCGCCATCTTCGTTATGGTCGTGGCCGCCGCCGAAGCAGCCGTCGGTTTAGCCATAATAATAGCTATTTATCGTGGGCGGGGCACTATTGACCCCACCAAAATTGATTTAATGAAATGGTAGCAGGATATGTGGACAGAAGTTAAGAAAGCAAAAAGCTTAATGACGGCCGAGATGTGGAAGGAACTCTTCGAAGGTGAGGGAATACCAACCCGCATTCTACCTGATGCCGGCCAGCCGATGGGACAGGAATCAGCGACCTATCGCGTTCTGGTGCCGGAAGACAAAAAGCATGTCATAGAAGAGGTGTTAAGGAAGCTATAATGCGGAGTGAATTGATCTGGCTCATCTTTCTATTACCGGTTATTTCTTTCGTAGTAAATGCACTCCTCATCAAGCCCTTCGTCAGGAAGGAGTCAAGGGCTGCCGGTTATATCACCATTACCACCATTGCCGGTTCACTGATTCTATCTCTCTGGGCACTGGTAGAAGTAATGGGAGCGGACCACCATGAGATAATCGTACCGAGCATTAACTGGCTAATCGTCGGCGACCTTACCATCAATATAGGAATAATCATGGACTCGCTGACGGCGGTGATGCTGGTCGTGGTTACCCTCGTCAGTTTGATGGTACAGATTTATTCACTGGGCTATATGGCAGATGACGAGGCGGGTTACCCCCGCTACTATGCCTGGATGTCACTGTTTACCGCATCAATGCTCGGCTTGGTGCTGGCCGGTAATCTGCTCATGATGTTCGTATTTTGGGAAATGGTCGGGCTGTGCTCCTACCTGCTCATCGGCTTCTGGTTCCACAAGCCGTCAGCCGCCAATGCTGCCAAGAAGGCTTTTATCGTTACCCGTTTCGGCGACTTCGGTTTCCTGGCAGCTATCCTGGTTCTGTACGCCAATACCGGCACCTTTGATATTGGCGAGCTACATGGACTGGCAATAGCCGGCACCCTGGCCGGCACCACTCTTACCTGGGCCGCTATCGGCATCTTCTCCGGCGCAATGGGCAAATCAGCCCAGTTCCCGCTCCACGTCTGGCTGCCGGATGCTATGGAAGGCCCGACACCGGTCAGCGCTTTAATCCATTCCGCCACCATGGTTTCGGCCGGCGTCTTTCTGGTAGCCCGCACCTTCCCGATAATTGCCAATTCGTCGGAGGCAGTAACCATCGTGGCTGTCATTGGGGGCTTTACCGCCATCTTTGCCGCCTCTATGGGCCTGGTGATGAATGATATTAAGCGTGTCCTCGCCTACTCTACCATCAGCCAGCTCGGCTACATGATGCTGGGGCTGGGGACTGGCGGCGTAGCCATTGGCATATTCCACCTGTTCACCCACGCCTTTTTCAAAGCATTACTGTTTCTTGGCGCCGGCAGTGTCAATCATGCCACTGGGACTTTTGATATGCGCCTGATGGGTGGCTTGCGTAAGATGATGCCGTGGACCTATGCCACCTTCCTCATTGGTTCGCTCAGCCTGGCTGGCATCTGGCCTCTGGCAGGCTTCTGGAGCAAGGATGAGATCCTGATCGGCTCACTGGACAAACAGCCCATCCTGTTTGTGCTGGCAATGATAACCGTATTTATGACTGCCTTCTACATGTTCCGTGTGATATTCATGACCTTCGGTGGGGAATATCGCGGCGGCGACCCCGAAGCCCACAGCCACCCACACGAATCACCGAGGGTAATGGTGACGCCGATGGTCGTTCTGGCGGTCCTGGCCATATTTGCCGGGCTGTGGAATGTTACCGGGCACTTTGGCGAACTCATGGGACACGGGCAAACGAAGGGATTTATTGAAGGTTTCTTCGGGATTTTTGCGCACCCCCTGCCCTGGTTATCCCTGATAATGGCCGGAGGAGGCATTCTGCTCGCTTACGTTATCTACGGAACGAAGCAGTTGTCAGCCGAACGAATCGGCAACATGTTCAAGCCGATTTACACCCTGCTCTCTCGCAAGTATTTCCTTGACGAGCTATATGAAGATATAATCATCAGAAAAACCTTGATTGGCGGACTCTTTGGTGGCTTGCAGAAGATTGATACCAACGCCATTGATGGCACCGTGAACGGCATAGCCAGCGGGACGATAGCTGGAGGCAGAGCCCTCAGGAAGCTACAGACCGGCCAGCTACAGCTCTACGGACTATTTATCGGGCTGGGAATAGTGGCTATTGTTCTCTGCCTTTATGTATTTGGATAAATGTGAGGGGGATTAAGGTCGAAGTCTCTACAAGGAATGAGGTAGATAAAGAGTCTTTTGAAGAGAACAGGAGTTAGCAAACTTGGATTTTAACTACTTGTCAATGATAATCTTTTTGCCGGCACTGGGAGCGATTCTCATTGCCTTCATTCCACGCCTCTCTGGAAAGGCGATCAGATGGACTTCCGTCGTCTTTACCTCCATTCCTTTCGTGCTGGCGGTAGTCCTCTTCAGCATGTTTGACCGGTCAACAGCAGCTATCGGAGTATTCCAGTTTGAAGAGAGCATCCCCTGGATTCAGGCGATAAACGCCAACTATCATGTCGGCGTCGATGGCCTGAGCCTGCCCCTGGTAGTCCTGACCTCCTTCCTGGGCTTGGTGGTGGTGCTCCTCTCGTGGAAAACACACGACAGGGTCCGCGAGTACTTTGCCTGGCTCCTGCTTCTGGAAACCAGTATCCTCGGGGTATTCTGCTCACTGGACCTGCTGCTCTTCTTCATCTTCTGGGAGATAGAGGTTATCCCGATGTATTTCTTAATCTCCATCTGGGGTACCGGCAGGAAAGAGTATTCCGCGATTAAGTACGTACTCTACACCCTATTCGGCAGCGCTCTGATGCTGGCCGGCATCCTCAGCCTCTACTTCGCTACTGACGGTAGCCTGAGTATAGTGGATATCTCGCAGAGCGGCCTTGCCATGATGCAGTCTGTTATGCCAGTGGCACCCATCTTCTTCCTTCTTCTGGCCGGATTTGCTATCAAGCTGCCCGTTTTCCCATTCCATACCTGGCTGCCCGATGCCCATACCGATGCCCCCACTGCGGGGAGCGTGATGTTAGCCGGAGCGCTAATCAAAATGGGCGGCTACGGTATGATTCGTGTCTGCGTCAGTATCTTCCCGGACGTTGCCCGGGATTATGCCACGATACTGGTGATACTGGCGGTTGTCAGCATACTTTATGGAGCGGCGCTAACACTGAGACAGACTGATTTAAAGAGAATGATTGCTTACAGCAGCGTCAGCCACATGGGCTACGTGCTACTTGGTATCTTCGCTCTGAGTGAGGTCAGTCTGACCGGAGCCGGTTTGCAGATGGTCAGCCACGGGCTATTGACCGGGCTCCTGTTTGCCATGGCCGGTCTCACCATGCACAACGTTGAGGAGCGCGACCTCAGGAAGCTGGGCGGGCTGGCCCGGCAGATGCCGGTTATTGCGGTTATCTTTTCAATTGCCGGACTGGGTTCTCTGGGACTGCCGACCACCAGTGGCTTTGCCGCCGAGTTTGTTACCTTTGTCGGCAGCTTTTCCAGCACCGTGGTCAGCGGCATTCAGGTTTACACCATCCTGGCAGTGTTCGGGGTTGTCCTTGCCGCCGGCTATATCCTCTGGATGTTACAGCGGACATTCTACGGTCCAGTACTGGAACAATTCAATGACGCAAAAGATGCCGATACCCTGGAAAAGGTCTACATGTTTGCCTTCGTCGCCCTGATTATGCTGGTCGGTATCTACCCGGCAATCTTGACCGATGTTATCAAGTTAGGCATTATGCCGATATTATAAAAGCTACGCTCCTGCAAGAAGGATGAGGTTGATAGATGGCAGACGAGCAGATAATGATTGGGGTAGGAGCAGTAATTGAAGATAGAGAAGGAAGGATACTTTTAGTAAAACACAGGCCGGAAAGGGGCGGATTCTGGCAGGGTAGGTGGATTTGCCCCGGCGGTAAACTTGAATACGGAGAAACGATAGAGGAGGGAATCAAAAGAGAGGTAAGTGAGGAGACTCAGCTTGAAATAGAGCTGGTCGCTCCCCTGCCCCCGTTTGATAGAATTGTCGGGGCAGACGATGAGGTCTCCCTGCACGTCATCTACATCGATTACCTGGCGAGGGTAACCGGAGGTGAGCTTAAGGAGGGGAGTGACGTTGGTGAAGCCAGATGGGTAGAAAAAAGAGAGATTCCTCGGATATGGGAGGAACTCCATGAAGACACCAGAAGGCTTCTCCGGATAGCAGGGATTGTTGATAACGTAGAGGAGTAGGTTTTGAATCTTGAGCTATTTACACCAGAAATAGCCCTGGCTGTCGCTGGCATAGCGGTCATCCTGCTCGACCTGTTTGTTGAGCGGAAGGGACTACTGACAGTGGTCAGCATACTTGGGCTGGTAGTGTCTGTCGTCTTCACCATAATTATCTGGGGAAGCAATCCTCAGGCTATCTTCAATGGTATGCTGGCGGTGGACCACTTTGCCCTCTTCTTCAAGCTGTTATTCCTCGGAATTGCCGCCCTGGTTATTCTGGTCTCGGTGGACTATGTGTCCAGGTTTGCCCGCTTTCACGGCGAGTACCACGCTCTGGTGCTTTTCTCGACACTGGGCATGATGCTGATGGCGGCTACCATGAACCTGATTGCCATCTATATCGCCCTGGAACTGACCAGTATCTGCCTCTATGTTCTCGCTGGTTTTCTGAAAGACCCCAAATCAACCGAGTCCTCGCTCAAATACCTGCTGCTGGGCGCGGTATCCTCGGCGGTACTGCTCTACGGTATGGCGCTGGTCTTCGGCTTTACCGGCACAACCCAGCTGAGCGGCATTGCCGAAGCCATCAGAGGGGCAGAGAGTGTTTCCGCCAGTCCGGCACTCGTTCTGGGCATAGTGCTTCTGATAGCCGGCTTCGGCTTTAAGATCGCCGCCGTCCCCTTCCAGATGTGGGTACCGGATGTCTATGAGGGAGCCCCGACACCGATTGTCGCTTTCCTCTCGGTAGGCAGTAAAGCCGCCGGCTTTGCCATTATCCTGCGGGTCTTTTACTCCGCTTTCCGTCTCCCCGACTGGTTAAGCTCCGACTGGGGGGTGGTCTTTGCCGTGCTGGCAGCCATTGGCATGTTCCTCGGCAACATCACCGCCCTGCCCCAGGTTAACATCAAACGCATGCTCGGTTACTCCAGCATCGCCCAGGCAGGCTACCTGCTGGTGGGACTGGCTACCATGGGAGTCGCTCCGTCCGCCGAGCTTCTCGGTCGGAGTGCCGTTCTGTTCTTCCTGGTCGGCTATGCCTTCGCCAACCTGGGGGCCTTTATCGCCATTATCGCCATCTCAAATAAGACTGACAGCGACCTGATTGACGACTATTCCGGCATGGGCAAGCGAGCGCCCTTACTGGCCCTCGGCTTGACCTTATGCCTGATTTCCCTTATCGGCATGCCGCCGGCGGCCGGCTTCATGGCCAAGTTCTATATCTTCAGCGGTGCGGTACAAAACGGCCTGCTGTGGCTGGTTATCATCGCCGTCATCAACAGCGTGATATCAGCCTTCTACTACCTCCGTGTGGTCAAGGTAATGTGGCTTGGCGAACCGACTTCTGAAGAAAAGGTAGCATCCTCCGGCGCCCTGCGGCTGGCTCTATCCATTGCCTGCCTCGGTGTTCTGCTAATCGGCGTTATCCCCGGCTTCGCCATCCGGTTGGCCGAGTGGGCCGCCAGCATCTTTACCTCCTAGCAAGAGATTCTTGGCAGCCTCACCCCTAAGGGTTAGACCCTGAGCACTAAATCCTGAACAATTTCTAATTTTCTACATTCCAAATTCCAAACCGTTTATTTCCCTTGTATCTCGGTCATTTGGTATTATTCAGTTTTTAGTTATTAGTATTCAGAATTTTTTCTTATATTATGGTATATAATTAAGCTAGGTAAACAGGTCAGGAGGCAGTCATGGAAATTGTGATTATTGTCCTGCTAGCCGTTATAATCGTCTTTTTCCTCTGGGACAGGTTCCGGCAGGAGCAGAGATGGCGAGAGCAGAGTGACAGCCTATCGAAAACGGTGGGAGAAAGAATAGCCGACACCACCCGGGTCTTCGGGGAGGTCCAAAAAAGCTTGGGTGAACTTACCAAAGGGACACAGCAAATCGAGGAAGTGGGCAAGAATATCTCCAGCCTTCAGGAGATTCTGCGCGCCCCGAAATTCAGGGGTGGTTTTGGTGAACTCCTGCTGGAAAGACTGCTGGCTGACGTCCTGCCAGATAAGAATTATGAAACCCAACACCGTTTTCTGAACGGTGATACTGTAGATGCGGTCATCCGCATCGGTGATAAGCTGGTCCCCATTGATTCCAAGTTCCCCCTGGAAGACTTCGAGCGGATACTCGCCGCAGAATCCGAAGAGGAACAGGAGAGATTAAGGAAACAATTCACCCGCACCATCAAGAAGCACATTGACAACGTGACCAAATACATACTCCCCGACGAACGCACATTCGACTTTGCCCTGATGTATATTCCGGCGGAAAATGTCTACTATGAGACGATACTCCGCGGTCAGGAGGAAAGCGAAATATTCTCTTACTCTGTAGAAAAGAAGGTTATCCCGGTTTCTCCGAACAGCTTCTACGCCTATTTGCAGGTCATTTTGCTGGGGCTGAAGGGACTGCACATTGAGAGCACCGCCAGCGAAATCATGGGGCAACTGGGACGCCTGCAGGGCGACCTGGAGGACTTTCAAGAGGACTACGAGACGCTGGGGGGACATATCCGTCATGCCGCCAACAAGTATGACGAAGCAAGCAGAAAGCTCGCCCGGTTTGGCGATAAACTACAGCTTACCGGGGAGACTCCTGCTGAGAAACTACCGGAGGCTGCTGAAGACCACGAGGAAGCAATCAGTAAGCAAGAGAAGACCCCACCCCATTGACTTCCTATCGGCAAATAAGGTATATTTAAAATGTAAAGTAATACTTTATGAAACTGAATATCAGCCTCCGATTTGCTGTGCCTAAGGGCATTCCGCCTACGGACAGCAAACGATAGGGTGCAAATGGAAACGCTTGTGCCTCCCGTTTGGAAAGGAGAGCTTGTTGATGATGCTGCGTGTGTCATGTCGAGCACCTCCTTTTGAGGTGCTTTTTTATTTAACTGTGCGCTAATTTCCAAAGAATAAAAAGGTGAAACATTGCGAAAATTAGCCTGCTGGCTTGTAACTGTACTGATTCTTTCCGTTTTACTGGCTGGCATTATCGGTTGCGCTCCCTCAACAGCGTTACCGTTACCATCACAACAAAGACTGCGGGTGGCGACCACTACCAGCCTGTATGACACCGGCCTTTGGGGATATCTGGAGCCGATGTTTGAAGAGGAGTACGGTGTTGAGCTGGATGTCATGTACGCCGGCACCGGCAAGGCACTGGAATACGGTCGGAGAGGTGACGTGGATGTTATCACCGTCCATTCCCGGGCCCGCGAGGAGCAGTTCGTCGCTGACGGCTACGGCGTTGAGCGAGTCCCCTTCGCCTACAACTATTTCCTCATCGTCGGACCGGAGACCGACCCGGCAGGCATCAAAGGACTGAGTCCCGAGGAAGCCTTCCAGAAGCTGATGGAGACCGGCGGCGGCAGCTTCGTTTCCCGCGGGGACGACTCCGGAACACACGCCAAGGAGAAGGCAATCTGGGCAGAAGCCGGCTACGACTATGAAGCGGTCCAAAATGCCGGCGCGTGGTACATAGAGGCCGGGACCGGCATGGGCCCCATTCTGATGATGGCCAGCGAGAAGCAGGCGTATACTCTTACCGATATCGGTACCTATCTATCCTACAAAGGTAAACTGGAACTGGTGCCAGTAATAGACGAGGGTGACATGTTGCTTAACGTTTACTCCGCTATCGCCGTAAATCCGGAGAATGTGTCTGTGACCAAAATTGAAATGGCCAACAACCTGATAAGCTTCCTCACCTCGCCTGAGATACAGGAGCTTATCGGAGAATACGGCGTTGAGAAGTACGGTACGCAGTTGTTTACTCCCTGCGCCGACGCAGAACTTGAACAGGACTGAAAATTGACTGAATTATGGCACGGCCTGACTAAAGCAATAGAACTGATAGTCTCCCTTGACCCTGAGGTGATGGAGATCGCCGGGAGGTCACTGAGGATTTCGCTGACCTCAGCCCTCCTCGCTTCTCTGATTTGCATCCCTCTGGCCGGCCTCATCCACTTCCGCCATTTCCCCGGCAAAAGAATAGTAATCAGCCTGATTCAGACATTCTACAGCATACCGACTGTTACCATCGGGCTGTTTGTCTTTGTGCTCTTCTCCCGTGCCGGGCCACTGGGGGGACTCAATCTGCTTTTAACGCCGACAGTTATGGTACTGGGACAGATGATACTGATAACCCCGATACTCCTCGGCCTGACCATTTCTGCGGTCAGTGGCGTGGACAAGGCAATACTGGATACAGCCCGTTCACTCGGTGCCAGCGGCTTACAAACGGCAATCGTCGTCCTCAGGGAAGCCAGGTTTGCCGTTGTCGCCGCCGTTATAATGGGTTTTAGCCGGGCAATCTCCGAGGTGGGAATAGCACTGATGGTCGGCGGCAATATCAAAGGTTTTACCAGGGTCATCACCACGGCAATAGCACTGGAGACATCCAGGGGCGCTTTTGAGCTAGCAATAGCTCTGGGCATAATTCTGATATCTATTGCCCTGGTAATCAATATATTCTTAAACAGGCTACAGCAGAGGTAATAATGTCTCTTATAGAAACCGTAGATTTGTGCCAGAAATTCGGAGAGCAGGACATCCTCAAGAACATCAACCTCAAGGTTGAGCAGGGCGAGGTCTTTGCCCTGATTGGCCCTACCGGCGCTGGCAAAACCACCCTTTTGCGCCTGATAGACCTTATTGATACGCCCACCGCCGGCAAAATATATTTTGATGGCACGGACGCATCCGCACCGCCAGGAGTAAGACTGGCGATGCGACGTCGGATGGCTTTCGTGCTCCAGAAACCGATAGTATTCAATACCAGTGTCTACGATAACGTTGCCTATGGCTTGAAATGGCGTGGCCTGGGAAAGAGCGACATCCGTGAGAAAGCAAGCAACATTCTGGAGATGGTCGGTCTCTCTGAATACAAAAACAGGAATGCCCGAACACTATCCGGAGGAGAAGTACAGAGGGTGGCAATCGCCAGGGCGCTGGCCACTGAGCCGGCGGTCCTGCTGCTGGATGAGCCCACCGCCAACCTCGACCCCCCCTCAGCGGCAAGGGTTGAGGAACTGATAACCGGTATCATTCAACGACATACCGCCACGATTATAATGGCTACCCATGATATGGCGCAGGGACAGCGCCTCGCCGATAGAATCGGGGTGCTTGTTAACGGCGAAATCGTGCAAACCGGGAGCGCCAGTGATGTTTTTGCCTCCCCAAGGAACAGAGACGTGGCTGATTTCGTTGGTGTTGAGAACATTATTGACGGTCAGATAGTATCCAGCGAAAATAAGGTGGTTACCATAGACATTGGAGATAACGTCATCGAGGCAATCTCAGATTACACAACAGGCAAAGAAGTCTCCGCCTGTATCAGACCGGAAGATGTTACTCTGGCTTTATCAAAGCTTTCCACCAGTGCCCGAAACTCGTTTACCGGGGAAATAACCCGTGTGGTATCGATTGGACCACTTGCCCGCGTTGAAATCAACTGCGGTTTTCCACTGGTGGCGCTGATAACCAGAAGGTCAGCCGAAGAAATGGGTCTGGAAAAAGGCAGACAGATTTACGCTAACTTCAAAGCCACCACCGTCCACGTAATCAAGAAGGAAAATTCAAACAAGTAACTTAATAACCATGGTGTCTGTGATAGAATAGGGGGATAATATGAGTGGCATTGTTGATTCTTACAGTCGGCGTATTAACTACATGCGTATTTCGGTCACCGACCGTTGTAACCTGGGCTGTGTCTACTGCACAACCGGAGTAATGTCGCCGCTGACACACGATGATATTCTTCGCTACGAGGAAATCCACAGGGTAGTTCAGGCTGCTGCCGGGCTGGGTGTCAAGAAAATACGCCTCACCGGGGGAGAACCCCTGGTAAGACCAAACCTGAGCCGACTGGTCGAGTTGCTTTCTCAAGTGGAGGGCATTGATGAGGTCTCGCTGACCACCAACGGCATGCTGCTTGATAGATATGCCGCTGAACTCAAAGCGGCCGGTCTCAAGCGAGTGAACATCAGCCTGGATACGTTCAACGCTGACAGGTTCCGACAAATCACCGCCAGTAATCAGCTAAACGACGTACTCAATGGCATTGAGGCCGCCAAAAAGGCCGGGCTGAATCCGGTGAAGATAAACATGGTGGTGCTCAAAGGCATTAATGACGATGAAATCCTCGACTTTGCCCGCAGGACAACTGACGATGACTGGCACGTACGATTCATCGAGCACATGCCATTTACAGGTACTGAGGCCGAAGGTAATGGGCTGGTATCCATCGACGAAATAATGGCAACAATCCAGGAGTCCCTGGGTGAGCTTAAGCCGTCCTTCCCAGCACCGGGAAATGGCCCCGCCCGGTACTACCAGCTACCCGATACCAGGGGGACATTAGGCTTCATCGGACCGATGACCGAATGCTTTTGCGCCGAGTGTAACCGCTTCCGCCTGACTGCCAACGGCAAGCTCCGACCCTGTCTGCTGGATGACGACGAAGTGGATATTAAGGGTCCACTACGCAACGGTGCCACCATCGAGGAGTTGGAGCAGCTAATACAGGAAGCGGCGGCTCTCAAGCAAGCCCAGCACCACCTCGGTGAAGAGCCCGCCCCCGCGAAACGCCAGATGCGGCGAATAGGAGGCTAACCATGTCCGAATTAAGTCACCTGAACTCAAGCGGTCAAGCCCGTATGGTTGATGTAACCCCCAAAGCAGATACCGCCCGTGAGGCTGTAGCCAGGGGCAGGGTCATAATGAAACCGGGCACGCTGGAGCAGGTCAAGTCCGCCAGTCTCAAAAAGGGGGACGTTCTGGCGGTAGCCAGGGTTGCCGGCATCATCGCTGCCAAAAAGACCCCCGACCTGATACCACTCTGCCACCCGATACTTATCGACAACATCACCGTTGAGTTCGACCTCTCCGGGAACGACTCCATAGGAATCACCGCCACCGCCAGGAGCACCGGCAAGACCGGGGTCGAGATGGAGGCTCTGGTCGCCGCTTCAGTCAGCGCCCTCACCGTCTACGATATGTGTAAGTCCGTAGACAAAGATATGACCATCACCGATATTTACCTGGAAACCAAAAAGGGCGGCAAAAGCGGCACCTACCGGAGGAAAAGGGTAAAATGAGTAGCCAGAATAGTAGCCTGTCACTGTGGTACAAGTATAACAACAGGAGGAGGATACAAGATGTGTGAAGAGTGCATGAAGCATGCTCTGGCAACTGTCTACGGTGAGGAGCAGTCCAGGTGGTACTTTAGTCCACACGCTTACGACCACGAATCGTTCCTGGCACAACTGGACAAGGCGACCGAATATGGGAGCCAGTACGAGATTATCAATGCCATCAATCCGGGGAAATACGGAGTTGAGTGGGTGAAAAAAGTGGTCGAAGGCGGTCGTACCGCCCAGGTCGTTACTCTGGAGGAGGCAATCGAGCTCTTTCGCATCGCCAGAGAGGCTAACCAGGAGAATGGTGACTTCTTCTGCATTAACCAATCGTGTATCTGTAAGAGGACCCGCGGCGGTGATATCAGTGAGGCGATATGCATGATGCTCTTGCATCGACCGACACCTGAAGACCCTCAGCCGAAGCACGACTCTCGTGGTAGTCAGCGCATCTTCAAGACGGGAGAAACTGACTCTTTCCACACATTTGACCCCGCAGACTCCGACAAAATGCGGGAGATGTTATTGGACTTCGAGAAAAGACTGGGGTTGATACACAGTGTGTTCACAATAGGTTTCCCCCACATTACTACCTTATGCAATTGTGAGATGCCCTATTGTCACTCTATGAGGCAGCGGTTTCTGTACGGTATTCCGGAGGCATTCGTCGAGGGGTCCTATGTGGCCAGCGTGAACAATGACAGGTGTACTGGATGCGGCGAGTGCCAGCGACAGTGCCAGTTTGGAGCCCTGAAGCTGGACCGGGCGCTGAATAATGTTACCACTATGCCGACCAGGTGCATGGGTTGCGGTATATGTCGAAGCGTGTGCCCCACCGATGCCATTGAGATGGTGGAGCGCAAGAACGTAACACTGCTGCCGGCACGGGAACCGGTCGGTCTGCAGAAGCTGCGAAAGCAGAGCGCGGAAAAGGAGGCTACGAAATGAGAGAGGATATCGAGCGCATCCGCAAAGCAGATACCTCCGGCTATCCTGATTTGAAGATATTAGAGGAGTACAAACGGGCCCCACTAATCACTGTTGGTGCAGAGTGCACACAGCCCCAGGAATGCCGCAAGTGCCTGGAAATCTGCGCCCCCAAGGTGTTTCTTTTAGCCCCCGATGCCAGGATAGCATCGCACACCAAGTATCCCTTGATTATGGCAGGTTGGGAAGAGAGGGAACATGAGGCGATGAGGATAATCGCAGCGGAACCCACGGTATGCACGTCCTGCATGGCCTGTGTGCGGGTGTGCCCGCTTGATTGTATCACCATTGAGACACCTTCGGAGTGACCGCAACTGGGCCGGATACCGCCGGCTTTTCGGCTACCAAAATTGTGAAAGGAGTCCTCAAATGACTGGAGAAAAGCTTGAATGGATGGTGAGCGGCGACTGTGTGGAGGGCTGCACTTCACCACCTGTCTGCCCCGCCTACTGGATGTCACCCTTGCCCAAAGACTTGCATGACGGCGAAAGCCAGTGCGAGGGGGTATGGTCTTTCAATATCAGGGAGGGATATTATCAGGATATCAATCTGGACGGCCTGAAGGTATGCTACACCTTCAATTCCCCCACCGGGTTCCCCGAAGTAGCCACGCCGTGGCGGTGTATCATATTTATAGATGACACGGCAAACGATGCACAGGCAGAGGCTCTGGAAAAAATCTACAGACAATGCTGGGCACATATGGGAGAGGTGCTTAAGGTTAAGAAGGGAGAAATCTCATTCACCAAAGAGCTAATAGATGGCGGTCCGGCAGCCAGGTGCGCCGTGGAGATAAAGGGAGTCTACAGCTTCAAAGCGGAGCCGCTGCTGGCAGGAAAGGACAACCAGCCAAGATATATCGTCTCCGGGTTTGGTGGCAAAATATACATCGGTAAGTCCGCAATAAACGAATTCAAGGATGCCGACCTTCCCCGCACCTGGAACCGTCCGGGAATGAGCTGCACTTACCACGACTTCACCCTGAATCCGCAAAAACCCTTCTGGCAGCCATAGTCAGCGCCCTGACCATCTACGACATGTGCAGGTCCGCGGACAAAGACATGACCAAGCACCATTTTCACGACCATTCACGTTGTCTTTTAGAAACCACTCGAAAATAGCTAAAACCAAAACATCATCTAATCAGGGGGTTCAATGAACGTAATGCCCAATTTCTTTTCTTCGACCATACACCAATCGTGGAAGTCGGCGACTACTGAAATAGGGTCAGCAGATTTACCTATTTCTTTGAGTGCTATGCTGAGTTTTGCAGTCAACTGCTCAAGAACGGTTCTTGGTGTTTCAGACTTTCGATTATGGATGGACTTCCTACAGTCATTAGCTATGGAAAGTAATTCAAAATGGGCTATCATTCGTTGGCTTTCGTCAAGTTTACGTAGTTTATCTTTGATAGGTTTCAGTTTCTTATTGAGTAGTTCGTCAATACGATGCTCCCAAACTTCAAAGGGTTCGGTTGACATTTCTCTCTCCTCCTTATTAGTCATAATGAACAGGTGCGGCTAGCTCAGAATCTTATCCCTCAACAGTCGCCACAAGGCTACGGGACACCGGAATTGTGCATAGGCATCATCCCTCCACAAACCAAAAGGGGCACCACCCACCGCCACATAACTCGACAATTCCAGTGCCCTCACCTCACATTCCATCTCCCCACCCCCCGACCAAAATATCCCCTGGACGTGAAAAAGACGGTGTAGTGGTACGTTTATGTCATCTACGTGGGCACTCATTATAGTTCGCCAAACGGCGAATGTCAACACCTTCACCACAATGTCATTGCGAGGCCTGTCCTGAACCGAAGCTCTGAGCGAAGCGAAGAGGCAGTGAAGGAACAGACGAAGCAATCTAAATACAGTGCACAGCGTAACTTAACTAAATGCTAGCAGACGTTGAAGACCTGCCACCCCCCTGTCCCCTCACGTGCCAGCAGGCACGATATCCTTAACATAACCTGAAAAACAATTCCAGCCTGACCGGCACCATACAGCTACGAATTGTTTCCCGAAATTTTTTTATCAGTTTGCCAGCAGTCTAAAACAGCGTCACCGTAACCGGTTCGCCCTTCTCCACCAGGTCGATATTCTGGGCTATCTCTATGTAGCCATCCGCCTCGGCGACGCTGGTTATCGCCCCCGACTCCTTAAACACCGGCACCGCCTCGTCTCCCTCAACCCTTACGGTCAGGAACTGCCTTCTGCCCACGCTGCCGGGGACTCGGCGGGAAAGCTTGGCCTCAACGGTCTCCCCTCTTCTCGGCGGCAGGTGAGCCATCTTTCTTACCGCCGGCAGGATAAACAGGTAGGTATTAATCAGGCA
>SDBS01000380.1_pt1 | contig 41845 bp, 32 predicted proteins | sample 2277091 | NCBI WGS metagenome assembly SDBS01 (sample SAMN10404972, study PRJNA504765) | marine sediment metagenome | isolation source: marine sediment core GS10_PC15, 163 cmbsf | place: Arctic Ocean: Southern Knipovich Ridge | collected 2010
AGAACAAATGCAGGGACAAGAATCTGAAGACAGACCTTGGGAAGGATGGGAGGCAATGGAAGAGATGGGTGTAACCAGGGGCGTGGTCGCTGCAAACCTCACACTAAACAATGTCCTGCGTGGTATGGGAGTATGGTCAGTCACCCGACAGGTCAACAGGCAGCTCACCGTGGCTGGTAAGGAAGCCTGGGAGTTGCAGTACAGAAGTACGCTACTGGACGAACCGGTCAATTTCTACTTTCTGGTTGTTCTTGGTGATGAGTATGTCTGGGTGATACTTTACAGTGTGAAGGACGACGTTTGGGAAAAATATGACGGCACCTGGGATGAGATTAGAGATTCTGTGAATTTGACTCTTGTAGATTAGGAGTGCATCCTTACGGCCCGATTAACATCTCAAATGTCTGATTTCAGCAGGCTTTTCCATCTTTGTATATGGCCTGCCTCGTCCGCCTGGTTCTTCTCGATGATTTTGCGGGTATCTTCATCCCAGTCCACTTCTTCCAGAAGTTTACCGTAATGCTTAACCGCTTTTGTCTCCACCCAGATACCGGTTCTCAACACTGCTTTCCTGCCCCGAATCCGTGACCAGATTCCCAGCACCGCACCGACAATCCAGTACCCCCATATCAGTTTGCTGGGTCGCCATCCGTATTCAAACAGCTTGACCTGAAAGTCCTGATAGTGTGTCATCTCATTGCACATGGCGGCAATCAACTCGCGATTATGCTCGCTGCGCTCTTTTGTAATCTGGTATCTGTAAATGTTTGTTGCCGTCATTTCCAGGCAGTGCAGCGTTAGCAGCCCCTTCTTGATGTCTCTTAACCTGCTGGCAGACATGTTCTGACCTCTCGTCTTGAGGTCAGCAATTCGTACTTCTGGACGGATTACCGATATATCATAGGTCATTCACTGATATTCCTCATCGTTTTGCTGCTACAGCTATTCTTGTCTGGGATTTTCTGTCTGTGCCTGCTCCTCCTGCCATTCACGCGCCTCGGCACACGCCGCGTAGATATTAGCCGTTTTTCTTACTCGCCTGCGCAGTTCCACGTTCCGCTGGACCTGTGGGTTATCCCTTCCCCCCCTCTCAAGCAATTGTTCCGCGAATGTATCTATGTCCTTGGCAAAAGCCAGCTGCCAGCCCTGGGTGCGGTCGAATGCGGGACAGGTTTCCAGTACCCCGACGTGGTTAAACCTGTCCATGAACTGCAAATCGGCAGCGGATTCGCCCTCCCAGATAAAGACGCGCTTGTTGTTGGCCAGGTTGTATGCCCCGATGACTTTTATACTGGGTGGAGCTTCACCCTGCCATATCGTCCCCCATAGTTCCGGGTCCCGTGAGCGGTCGGACGTCAGAATTGAAACAAAAAGCATTGTCATCCCTCCTGTTTTATATTCTTCATGCAAACCTCGATGCGGTTCAACGCTGCATCGATATCGGCCGCGCTGATCATGCGGTGCGTAACTGCCCTGAACTTCTGGCCACCGCGTGAGCCGAACCTGACGTTGTGGGCATTCGTCTGTTGGCTGAACTCAGCAGCGGTAACAGATGCCGACAACTCGAACATCACGATGTTCGACTGCAACTCCTTATTTGTAACCGTGATGCCGGGAATACGCCCCAGTCCCTGTGCCAGGTGCCGGGCATTGCTGTGGTCTTCCTCCAGACGCTCCACCATCGTTTCCAGAGCCACGATGCCGGCAGCGGCAATCACTCCTGCCTGCCGCATCCCTCCGCCAACCATCTTGCGCCACTTGCGGGCACTCTCAATAAACTCTCCTGTCCCGCAGAGCAGGGAGCCCACCGGAGCACTCAATCCCTTGGACAGGCAGAAGCAAACGGAATCTGAGTCTCCGGTCAGTTCGCTGGCAGGTATGCCCAGGGCAACTGCGGCATTGAAGATGCGCGCGCCGTCCAGGTGAACGTGGAGGTTGTGCTTGTGGGCAAGCTCGGCGGCAGCGGATGTGTAGTCAGCGGTAAGGACTGTCCCTCCACAACGGTTGTGGGTATTCTCCAGGCACAGCAGGGTAGTCTGCGGATAGTGGATATTCTTCGTACGGATTGCTTCCTCAACCATATTAAGGTCTATCTGTCCGTCCTGGTCATTGGGGACGGTGCGCATAACCACCCCTCCCAGGGCGCTGGCACCTCCCACCTCGTACCAGAACATGTGGGACTCGCTGCCCAGCAGAATCTCGTCGCTGCGGTGAGTATGGCTCAGTACCGCCAGCAGGTTGCTCATGGTACCGCTGGCTGTAAAGAGGGCGGCCCCCTTTTTCAACATTTGCGCCGCCAGTTGTTCCAGGGCATTCACGGTGGGGTCTTCTCCGTATACATCGTCCCCGACGTTTGCCTCGTACATAGCACGGCGCATCTCTTCGGTTGGCTGGGTTATCGTATCACTGCGAAAGTCAATGACCTTCATGAGTGTCTCCTATCTTTCCATTCTTACCCCTTCCATCAATGTTGGTAACCCCAGGATACCGTTCGGTATCTTCGTCAGCACTATAATCTTCGTCTGATTTCCCGGCGACAACCTGCGCCTTGGGCCCTTCTTTACGGCGGGAGCCTACTTTAATCCTGCCCTTGTTCCGTTCCAGGCATGCATGAAGAGTTCCTTCATCTCGTCGGCGGACCCCGGAAATCCTATTAACTGGCGCCTTTCCTGTGGTAGATTAGCCATATTGTTGCCTATCCGGTCCATGTAAAAATCGACTATCGGGTCGAGTTCAGACTGGAAATGGGTACTGTCTATCCCTGCGTCTTTGATGGCGAGGGGAATACCTACCGCTTGCTTTAACTGGTCCAGGCGGGCTAGGAGATTTTCGGTTTTGCCGCGGTTACCCCGTCCGGTTATGCCCAGTGCCGTTGCCAGATCACCGAAACGTTCCTTTCGGGGAGGGTAGGACCAGGCAAATGCCGGACAGAGCATAAAGGCATTGGCTCGACCGTGAGGAATATGAAAGACGGCGCCAATATCGTGGGCAGGTACGTGAACCAGCCCCAGTCTGCCGTTGCTGAAAGCCATCCCTGCCTGCAGTGATGCCGTGTGCATCTTATCGCGGGCGTCCATGTCTTGGCCGTTGGCTACTGCCTTTGGTAACCATTCCCATATTGTCTTCGCTGCCCACAGCGCCAGGGAATCGACTATATCTGATGGACGGACAAGCACGTAGCACTCAATGGCGTGAATCAGGGCATCAAAGCCGGTGTTAGCCGTTACATCGGGTGGCATTGAAACTGCCAGCTCAGAATCAACGATGGCTACATCCGGTATTATTTGCGGGGACCCAAGTCCGGCCTTGTTGGGTGGGTTCACGTCGTGGTCGGTAATTACCGCCGAGCTGGTTACCTCGGAACCGGTACCGCTGCTGGTGGTGATGGCTACGTATCGGGCCTTCTTGCGTAGCTCACAGTTCCGGAACTCCCGCATAAAATCTGGGAAGGGCAGGCTGGCCAAATCAGGATTCTCGTAGAGAACCCAGGCTACTTTGCCAACATCCATGGAAGACCCTCCGCCAAGCCCAACAAAAAGGTCCGGCTTGAACTCCTGTGCCAGGGAGAACACCTTCCAGGCCGTTTCCTTTGACGGCTCAGGCTCAACCTGGTCAAAGACCTGCGTTTCCATCTTATTGGCCTGCAGAATCTTCTCCACACGCTCCACTATCCCCAGTTTGCGTATCACCGGGTCCGTCACGATGAAAGCTCGCTTGCCTGACACAGTGGACAGGCTTTCCAGGGCTCCCGGTCCGGAGTAAATGTGCCGTGGGACGATAAATGTACGGTGTGCCATAAGTAACCTCCTTGGTTTGTTTTGCAGGAAACTTGGATATAGATTTTCCCGCATCAACCACTGCACCTATGTTAGATTTCCTGCTGCCTATCTGTCAACCCGTTTACCACTATTTCTTTGCTTCTATGCCCCCCAATCTATACTAACTGCAACATTTGCGTAAGATGACATAATGTTAGGTATCGCTTTGCAGACGCTGACGGCCTCTGCTAGACTGGATGCGGTACTGCACCGGTAAGGAGAAGAAAGATGAATCTGGCGCAACCGGTAACCATCAGGGGAGTAGAGTTCAAGAACCGGATTGTGATGCCGCCAATGCAGGTAAACGTTGGTATGCGCGGTTCTCGTGCAAGAGGCTATTACTCGGAACGGGCTAGGGGTGGTGTTGGCACTATCATCATGGCCGCCACCGCGGTAGACGTTTTTATCACTGGTGACGGTTCCGTCACTATTGATGACTTTCTCGCCGGATTACGTCCCCTTATTGAAGATATTCATCAGGCCGGAGCCAGGATAGGTATCCAGCTCTGGCATGGGAATCAGTTCCCCGCTATACCTCTTCCATCTGGAGAAGCGTCCCCTGAGATGGTAGCCCCTTCGGCGACCGGTGACATGCGGGAGCTCACCGTACCCGAGATAAAGACGATTATATCTCGGTTTACTCAGGCTTCCGTCAATGCCCGCAGAGCCGGTTTGGATTTCATAGAGGTTCACGGCGCGCATGGCTATCTGGCCTGTCAGTTCTTCTCTCCTGCCCGTAACCGGCGCGATGATGAATATGGTGGTGACCTGGCCCGCCGAATGCGTTTCGGGATTGAGTGTGTTTCATCAATACGCTCGGCAGTAGGTGATGATTATCCTGTCTTCTACCGTCTCGGAGCTTGGGAGGACATACCTGGCGGCATCACTCTGGATGAGAGCGCTCCGTTTGCCGTGGAACTGGAAAAAGCCGGGGTCGATTGCATTGATGTCTCCCTGGGGGCTACCGTTGGCCCGGGTCCCACTTCCAGTCCTGGACCTGAAAAGGATGAAGGCACATTCGTTTATCTGGCAGAGACTATCAAGCGACGGGTGAAGGTGCCGGTGATTGCCGTCGGTCGCTTCCGGACACCCGGGGTTGCCGAGGAAGTACTGGCACAGGGTAGGGCGGATATGGTGGCTGTTGGCCGTCAGCTCATCGCTGACCCTCACTGGCCGGAGAAGGCGACCACCGGGAGAAATGAGGATATTATACCCTGCATCAGCTGTAACAACTGCTTCCAGCCGATAATCACCGGCGAAAATTTAAAGTGCTCGGTGAATGCTCTTGCCGGCAACGAAGCTGAGTTGACCGTAGAGTCTGCCCCCAAAGCGAAGAAGGTCATGGTGGTCGGCGGTGGACCTGCCGGTATGGAGGCGGCACGGGTCGCTGCTCTACGAGGGCATCAGGTCACCCTCTTCGAGGAGCAAAACGAATTGGGTGGACAGCTCATACCGGCGTCAGTACCTCCCTGTAAAGATGAATTAGCCAAACTGAACCGCTATCTGTCTCACCAGCTGGAGAAAAACGACGTTTCGGTTAAACTCGGCGTTCCGGTAACGGCGGAACTGGTGGCTGAAGAGAAACCGGATGCCGTCGTTCTTGCCGCCGGGTCGGTATCTCTGGCACCCGAAATCCCCGGAGTAGATAGAAACAAGGTCGTTACCGCCGTGGACGTTCTCTCCGGCGGGACAGATGTTGGTGCCAGGGTTGTCATTATTGGCGGCGAACTGGTCGGCTGTGAGACTGCCGACTTTCTCTCCGAGAAGGGTAAGCAGGTCACTGTGCTTCGCCGGGGACCGCAGATGGCTGCCGGGATGTTTGTCAGCAACCGTCATGCCCTCATGGCTCGTCTTGAAGAGAAAAAGGTCATTCTGATAACGGGTATCAGAAAATATAAGGAAATCACCGGGGAAGGCTTGGTCATCATTGACGGCGAAGGAAAACGTCGCACTCTTCCGGCTGACAGCATAGTCCTTGCTGCCGGAGCAATCCCCAACACTGCCCTGGCAAAGGCTATTGAAGGTAAGGTCGGTGAAATTCATCTTGCTGGCGATTGTTCCGGGCCGGGACGCATACTTGATGCTATCCATGAGGGAGCGCGCATCGGCCACGAGATATAGCAGGTGGTTGCCCCGTTACCGGGCATAACATGGACTGGACAGAAGCAGGGGTGCTGGCGTATACTGGTTGCGCCGGATTGTAAAAGGAGGACGTGGATGCGCCGGAAATGTATCTATCTGTCCATTATTATGGCAGTGACGTTCAGTCTTTTCGCCTGTGGCTCTCCTTCGGAAGAAACCACGACAACCTCGAAAGGGGTAATCTTCCCCGACTCGAATCTAGAGGCGGCCGTCAGAAAGGCGACAAACAAACCGCAAGGTCCCATTTATACCTCAAGACTGGAAAAACTCACCTCTCTTTCTCTGTCAAGAAGAAATATCACTGACCTCACCGGTCTGGAATATTGTGTAAATCTGGGAAAGCTTGAACTCGACGGTAATCCGATAACTGACATCTCGCTGCTGGCTTCTCTTCCTGACCTTACCCAGGTCGTCCTTGAGCATGACCAGATAAGAGACCTTTCGCCGCTCGTCTCCCTCACTATAATCTGGGCATATATCTTTCCTGATTCGAACCTTGAGACGGTTGTCAGGGAAGCGATAAACAAACCGGAAGGTTCCATCTATATCTCAGAGCTTGAAAAACTTACCTTTCTTTCCCTTGCCGAGAAAAACGTCACTGACTTCACTGGCCTGGAGCTTTGTATCAACCTGGAAAGGCTTGAACTTCACGGTAACCAGATAGAGGACATATCGTTTCTCGATTCCCTTACTGCTCTCACCGAAGTCGTCCTTGAACCGGGTCAGATAGAAGACCTGTCATCGCTTACCTCCCGCACCGACCTTAACATAATCTGGGCTGCCACCTTCCTTGATCCGAATCTTGAGGTGGCTATCAGGGAGGTAATCGACAGTCCTGTAGGCCCCATCTATACCTCGGAACTGGAAAGTCTCACTACGCTCTCGCTTGCCGAAGCAAATATCACCGACCTCACCGGACTGGAGCATTGCATCAATCTGGAAAGGCTGGAAATCTATGATAGCCGGTTAAGGGACGTCTCATCCCTTGCCTCCCTTACTAATCTGACTCGTCTCTACCTTAACCGGAGTGAGATCAGAGATATGTCGCCTCTTGATACCCTCACTGACCTCACCATAATCAGGGCAGTAGAATTCCCTGATGAAAATCTTGAGTTAGCCATCAGAGAGGCGATATACAGCTATGAATATTCCGATGAGCCGTCCTTTGAAGCTAAAGCGATTACAAATGAGCAATATGGTTTCTCTCTCAAGCATCCCAGTGATTGGACCGATACCACGGCGACGGCGCTTTACGAGGCTAGGGCGCCGAGTGAGGTCACCGGGCTGTTCGTTGCGGCCTGGTGGAGTGGCGCACAAGGCTCTACTCTGGCCAACGTCCTCAGTGTCGTTTTTGCTGAGGCATCGGTTGAGATTCTCGCTTCTGGTGACACAACTCTGGCAGACGGGACTCCAGCCACCGTAGTGGAATACAACTTCGCACCAGGGGACTGGCCAATGCATTGTTACTCGATTGGAGTGATTAGACAGAACACATGGGTTGTCGTCAGCATTTGGAACACTGACCAGTATGCGACCTACGACAGAGCCCTCTTTAGGGAGATAGCACGTACTTTACATTTGGCGGGACCCATGGCAGGACCCATCTATACCCTGGATCTGGAGGACCTCACCTCTCTTTCAGCTTCTGGAAGAGAAATCACTGATATCGCCGGTCTGCAGTATTGCATCAACCTTGAAAAGCTTGATGTTAGTGACAACCAGATAAGATTTGTCTCCCCCCTTGCCTCCCTCACTAACCTGACCCACCTCAATCTCAACGACAACCAGATAGCTGATATTTCCTCCCTGGATTCTCTTACCAACCTCACCGAACTCCGGCTTGATGACAACTGGATAACCGATGTCTCACCTCTCGCCCATCTCACCAACCTGACCTGGCTCTACCTTCACGGCAACCAGGTAAGGGACATCTCGCGCCTGAATTCCCTTGATAATCTTATTGAACTCTGGCTTGATGACAACTGGATAACCGATGTCTCACCTCTTGCTTCTCTCACCAACCTGACTCGCCTCCACCTTCACAGCAACCGGATAGAAGACGTCTCGTCTCTGGCTTCCCTTACAAACCTGACCTGGCTCTCGCTTCATAACAACCAGATAGAGGACATCTCGCCTCTGGCTTCCCTCAATAACCTCACCGTACTCCTCCTTGAGCCGAACTATATTACTGACGTCTCACCCTTGGCTGCTCTCACTGATCTTGTCGTACTTTGGGGGGTAACCTTCCCCGACCCAACTCTTGAGGCAATCATCAGGGAGGCGATAGGCAGACCGGAAGGCCCCATCTATACTGTAGAGTTGCAGGGACTCACCTCTCTCTCCCTTACCGTAAGGGACATCATTGAGCCTGCCGGGGAAGACACCACTGGCCCTGCTGGGGAAGACACCACTGACCTTATCGAGGGAGACATCACTGACCTTACCGGACTGGAGTATTGTGTCAACCTCAAGAGCCTTGACATTTCTGATACGCAAGTAGAAGACATCTCGCCTCTGGCTTCCCTCACTAACCTCACCCGACTCTACCTTCACAACAACCGGATAAGTGACATCTCGCCTCTGGCTTCCCTTACTAACCTCACCCGACTCTACCTTGATAACAACCAGATAGAGGACATCTCACCGTTGTCTTCCCTGACTAGCCTCACTGTACTCTGGCTTCACGATAACCAGATAAGCGATATAGCACCTCTGGTTGCTAACAGCGGGCTTTCGCAGCCGGATACCATAAATTTGATGAATAATCCCCTGAGTAACGTTTCAGTAAGTGTTCATATCCCTGAACTTAAAGAGAGAGGAGTGATGATTTCCCACTGATGTCCCCGGTTCCGGTAGCTTCGCGTACGGCACATCGCCAGAATTCGTCAGGCCTGCTGGTAATAAACCGGGCTTGTTGACACCGGTGGAGTCAGCAAAGTAAAATCGCCGTGAAATTCGTCCAGGAGAGGGCAGAAGTGCTGAGAAGATGTTTGTATTTGTCTGTGGTTGTCGTAATGATAGTCAATCTCTTTGCTTGTGGCTCTGCTCCGGCAGACACTACAACCACCGAGGGAGGGATTGTTTTCCCTGATGAAAATCTTGAGTTAGCCATCAGGGAGGCAATAGACAAACCGGAGGACCCCATCTATGCCTCGGACCTGGCAGAACTCACCTCTCTCTCTGCTTCGGCAAGGAATATCACCGACCTCACCGGGTTGGAGTATTGTACTAACCTTACCCGACTCTCCCTTAACAGCAACCGGATAAGCAGCATCTTTGCGTTGAAATCCCTGACTAGCCTGACTGAATTGCGACTTCGCGACAACCGGATAACCAACATCTCATCCCTGTCTTCCCTCACCAGGCTGAACTGGCTCTTCCTCAGCAATAACCGTATTAACAGCATCTCACCGCTGTCCTCCCTCAGTAACCTCACCGAACTCTGGCTTGACGACAACGGGATAGGTGATATTTCACTGCTGTCCTCTCTGACGAACCTTATCGTACTCCGGCTTGACGACAACCAGGTTACTGACATCTCACCACTCTATTCCCTCACCAACCTCACCGAACTCTGGCTTGACGATAATCAGATAGGTGACATCTCCCCACTCCATTCCCTCACCAACCTGACCGAACTCCGTCTTGACGACAATCAGATAATCAACCTTTCGCCTCTGTCTTCCCTGACTAATCTATCCTGGCTCTGGCTTCATAACAACCAGATAAGCAACATCTCACCGCTGGTAACCCTCACTAACCTCACTCGACTCTACCTTAGCAGCAACCGCATCACCGACCTCTCGCCGCTGTCCTCCATTACTACCCTCGTCGAACTCTGGCTTGATGACAACCAGATAGACAATGTCTCACCCCTGGCTGCTCTCACTGATCTTGCCCAGCTTGTCATTGACCGGAATCAGGTGGCGGACATCTCACCCCTGGCGCCCCTCAGACAACTCAAAGTGCTCTGGGTGGTTACCATCCCGGACTCGAATCTTGAGGCAGCCGTAAGGAACGCATTGCGTAAACCGGAAGGCCCCATCTATACCGTAGACTTGGAAGGACTCACCTCTCTTTCCGCTTTCAGAAGAAACATCACTGACCTCACCGGTCTGGAGTATTGTGTAAATCTGAGGATACTGGATATCAATGGCAACCAGATAGAGGACATCTCGCCGCTGGCTTCCCTGACTAGGCTGACCCGCCTCTGGCTACACGATAATCAGATAACTGATATCTCACCACTGGTATCCCTGACTAACCTTACCGACCTCCAGATTCACGGTAACCAGATCGAAGACACAGCGCTGCTGGCGTCCCTCACCAACCTGACTTCGTCTTACCTTGGTACCGGGGAGATAGCGGTCTTCTTACCCGACCCCAATCTTGAGGCGGCTGTAAGGGAGGCAGTAAACAAACCGGAAGGCCCCATCTATGCCGCGGATTTAGAGGAACTTACCTCCCTCTCGGCCTCTAAAAGGGATGTCGCCAGTCTCACCGGACTGGAGTATTGCCTTAATCTAGACCGGCTGGAACTTGGTAGCAACCGGATAATCAATGTCTCAGTTCTGGCTTCTCTCACCAACCTCACCGAGCTCTACCTGAACAATAACCAGATAGAGGACATCTCGCCCCTGTCCTCCCTCACTGGCATCACCGACCTCTGGCTGCATGATAACCAGATAGAGGACATTTCACCCCTGACCCCTCTCACCAGGCTGTCTCGCCTCTACCTCAATAGCAACCAGATAACTGATGTTTCACCTCTGGCTTTCCTCAGTAGCCTGGCTGACCTTCGTCTGCATGATAACCAGATAACTGACGTCTCACCTCTGGCTTTTCTCACCGGGCTGACCTGGCTCTATCTTAACGGTAACCAGATAAAGGATGCCTCACCTCTGGCTTCCCTGACTAACCTCACTGAACTCTGGATTCACGACAACCAGATAAGCGACATCTCACCACTGGCTTCCCTGACTAACCTCACCGTACTCTGGGAGGTCACCTTCCCCGACCCGAATCTGGAGGCAGCCATCAGGGAGTTAATACCCAAATCTGAGGGCCCCATCTATACCTTTGAGCTGGAGGGAATCACCTCTCTCTCCCTTTCATTAAGCGACATTACTGACCTTGCCGGTCTGGAGCACTGCCTGAATCTGGAAAGGCTCGAACTCGACGGTAACCAGATAGAGGATATCTCGTCACTGGCTTCCCTCACTGACCTCACCGAGCTCTACCTTAGCTGGAATCAGATAGAGGATATCTCGCCGCTGGATTCCCTGACTGACCTCACCGTACTCTGGCTTGATAACAACCGGATAAGTGATCTAGAACCTCTTACTACCCCGCCTGACCTCGACGATGACCAGATAGGTGATTGGGAGCCGGTTAATACCTTGCCGAACCTCAATAGCCTCCGGCTTAACGATAACCGGATAGAAGATATCTCACCGTTGGCTCCCCTGACTAATATCACCGAGCTCTGGCTTCAGAATAACCGGATAACCGATGTTGAACCTTTAACTTTCCTTACCTTTCTAACTGTTCTCTGGCTTCATGGTAATCAGATAGAGAATGTTGAGATGCTGAATTCTTTGACTAATCTGACTCTTCTCTACCTTGGCGGCGACCAGAACGTGGTCATCATTCCCGACCCGAATCTGGAGGACGCCATCAGGTGGGTGATACGCAAATCTGAAGGCCCAATCTTTACCTCGGAGCTGGAAGAGTTGACCTCTCTTTCCCTTTGGGGAAAAGGCATCACCAATCTTACTGGGTTGGAGTATTGCACAAATCTGAAGAGGCTTGAGCTCAACGGTAATCAGCCGCGGAATATCTCAGCACTGGCTTCACTTACCAACCTCACTACTCTCTGGCTTGACGGTAACCAGATAACCGACATCTCACCCCTCGCCACCCTCGACAACCTCACTGAACTCTGGCTTCGCAATAACCAGATAGAGGATATCTCACCACTGGCCTCGCTGTCCAATCTGAGGTGGCTCTATCTGGACAGTAATCAGATAAGTGACATCTCACCCCTTGCCGACCTCCCTGGCCTTACCGAACTCTGGCTTCACAACAACCAGATAGGCGATATATCACCTCTCGCCGACCTCACCGGCCTCACTGAGCTTCGGCTCAATGACAACCAGATAAGCGACCTCTTGCCTCTCGCCGACCTCGCCTGTCTCACCGAACTCTGGCTTCACAACAACCAGATAAGCGATATCGAGCCGCTGGCCTCTCTCTCTAATCTGACATGGCTCTGGCTTCAGGACAACCAGATAAGTGATATCGAACCGCTGGCTTCCCTCACCAACCTCGCTATGCTGGTTATTGAGCGTAGCCAGATAGAGGACATCTCGCCTCTCGACTCCCTCACCAACCTCACTGTGTTCTGGACAGCCATCTTCGCCGACCCGAATCTCGAGGTTGCCATCAGGGAAGCGATAAACCGACCGGAAGGTTCCATCTATACCCTCGAGCTTGAGGGACTCACCTTCCTCTCCCTTTCCGGAAGGGACATCACTGACCTTACTGGCCTCGAGCACTGCCTGAATCTGAAACGCCTCGAACTCGACGACAACAACATTACCGACGTCTCACCACTGGCATCTCTCACCAATCTAATCTGGCTCTACCTCAACGGTAACCAGATAATAGATTTAGAACCTCTTACTACCCTGCCTGACCCTGACGATGACCAGACAGGTGATCTTGAACCCGTTAATACCCTGCCTGACCTTAGTGAACTCTGGCTCAACGATAACCAGATAGAGGATATTGAGCCGCTGACTCCTCTTATCAACCTCAGTAAACTCCAGCTTCACAACAACCAGATAAGCGATATTGAGCCGCTGACCTTCCTCACCAACCTTACTGAGCTCTCGCTTTACAGCAACCAGATAGAGGACATCTCACTGCTAGCTACAACCCTGACTAACCTTACTCAGCTTCTTATTGAGCGCAATCAGGTAGTTGATGCCTTGTTACTGCTTCCCCTCACGAAAGTTACCATCTCCTGGGTTGTCATCTTTCCTGACCCGGACCTGGAGTCAGCCATCAGGGACGCTGTAGAGAAACCGAAGGGTCCCATATTTACCTCGGACCTCGAAGAATTAACCTCTCTCTCCCTCTCCGGAAGAGACATTACCGACCTCACCGGCCTGGAGCATTGCCTTAATCTGGAAAAGCTCGGACTTGACGATAACCAGATAAGTGATATCTCAACCCTGGCTTCCCTCACCGTCCTTACTGAGCTTCGGCTTCACAACAACGAAATAGCTGACATCTCACCACTGGCTTCCCTCACCAACCTTACTGAGCTTCGGCTTTACGACAACCCGATAGCCGACATCTCACCACTGGCTTCTCTCACCAGCCTCACCGAACTCGTCATTGAACGTAACCAGGCAGTTGATGTCTCGTTGCTGTCTTCCCTGGCTGACCTCACCGTACTCTGGGTGGTCACCTTCCCTGACCTGAATCTTGACGCAACCGTCAGGAAAGCAATCCACAGACCGGAAGGCCCCATCTATCTCTCGGAGCTGTCAGGACTCACCTCTCTCTCCCTTGCCGGAAGAGACATCACCGACCTCACCGGCCTGGAGTATTGCCTGAACCTGAGGCGACTCGAACTCTATGACAACAGCATCACTGACATCTCACCCCTGGCTTCCCTCACTAACCTGACCTGGCTCTACCTTAACGGTAATCAGATTGCCGATATATCACCACTGGTATCTCTCACCAGACTGAACCGACTCTACCTTAACGGTAACCAGATAACTGGCATCTCTACTCTGGAATCCCTCACTGACCTGGCCGAACTCTGGCTCCACGACAACCAGATAATCGACATTTCACCCCTGGTGGAGAATAGCGGGCTTTCTGCGGGAGACAGCGTGGATTTGAGGAACAATCCTCTGGACGAAACATCGGTGGATGTCTGTATCCCTCAGCTTCAGCAAAGGGGGGTGGAGGTTGATTACACTGAGACTTATCCCGCCGATGAGCAGGAGTCTGACACAACTGACCAGTAGGCACCGTAAATCCAAATCTGATGTAAGGGAGTGACTTTCAGGATGAGCTACGAAACCATTATCTATGAAAAAAAAGAGGGTATTGCTACCCTGACCTTTAATCGACCCCACGTGTTGAATGCGCAGAACTACCAGCAATCAATTGAGACGCGTGCCGCCGCGCAGGAAGCGAATGAGGATGATGATGTTAAGGTGCTGATAGTCACCGGGGCTGGTCGCGGCTTTCACGCCGGCGACGACGTTAAAGAGATATTCCTGGCTGAGGACCGGGAGAAGCGTCGTTCCGCAGCTAAGCTGGCTCGGATTAAAGGCACGCGTAGCACAACCTACTTCGACGAAGTCTATAAGCCGATAATCGGTGCCATCAATGGTCCCGCAGTGGGCGCCGGACTTGAAATTGCCCTCCAGTGCGATATCCGCATTGCCTCTGAGAACGCCAAGTTCGGCTATTTCTACGTCAGAAGGGGCATGATAGGAGTGCAGCCTGTCGGTGTGATGATGCTGCCGCATCTGGTCGGCGTCTCCAGAGCCCTTGAAATGATGATGTCGGGTGAGCTGGTTGATGCCGCTGAGGCGGACAGAATAGGTCTGGTCAGCCGGGTAGTCCCTCAGGAGAAACTGATGGATGAAGCCAGAGCAGTCGCTCAGAAGTTGATGCAGGCCGCACCACTGGCTCAGCGGGCGGTAAAACGGGCTGTCTACAAGGCTATGTTTGAACCCTATCAACTTGCCGACTTCATGGCGAATACTGGAACAGCACTAACTGAGACGGAAGACCATCTTGAGGGAGCAAAAGCCTTCGCTGAAAAAAGAGAACCCGACTACAAGGGAAGATAGTCCGCAGCCACTAACACCAGAAGGTTATCCTCCCTCGTAGGGCAGCACCATTATTTTACCCCCCACCACAACCAGCATTACTTTATCGCCGGGAGCGTCACCTATTTCGTTAACCAGCTTGTCCAGTTCTTCATCGGACAGGGTTGGTGCGGTTTCGGTCGACTCACTGAGTTGGCGTAAAAGGCGAATGCGGGAGCCAAGCCTTTCCTCAATCCTGGAAACCAGCTCCTCAGTCTGCTCGCCAGCCAGCATGGTAACCCTCTTTCGCGGCAGCACCCTCTCGGCTCCCAGACGTTGGTCTTCTCGCAGGATGCGCCAGTGATACAGCAGTACCGGCAGAGGTATCAGCAGAGATTGCAGGCACCACTTCATATTGCTCAGGGAGACCGCTCCAGTAGTCCCTTCAAGCAGTCCGTTCAGCAGCTGGTAGACAATAGTCACCAGGTCCGTTGCCAGTGTTATTATCGCTATCCCCAGAAACACGTACAGGTAAATACGTCGTGACGTCGCCCCCCGCTCTACCACTCCTCCCTCGGCCACCATCTCAAGCACCCTCTTCCAGTAATATAGCCAGATTGGAGTGGCTACTATTAGTAGCGCCAGGCATAAACTTAGCTGGTTGTGCCACCATCCTGCCGTGATTGTGATTGTGCTGCTGGTTGCGTTGATTATCAGGTCCAGCAGGATTCCCAGTAGTGTTATCAGACCGGCAATCAGCGTCCCCAGCCCGAGGAAGGACATCAGATAGACGAAAACCCGTCGCGCCGAAAGCTGCTGCTCACGTAATTGCGCTGTCTCTTCCTGCACCGCCTTCTGATGATAAGCCCAGATGGCAGAGGCGACCAGCATCGTCGGGATTGTCCAGCCCAGGAACAGGAAGTAATTATCGCCGACCGCACCCGCCCCGCTGAAGGCGAACATGAAGATTTTGAACAGGAAGCTAATCAGTGCCGTCAGTCCGGCTATCGCTCCGCCTAGTATTGCTACGAGATATAAATAGACCCAGCGCAGGGTGGAGTCGGTATCTCCTCTGGCTGCGTAAAACCAGTAGTAAACCCAGGCGCCGCCACCGAGTAATATCCAGGCTATGTTCCCCTGAACACTACTGTTCCAGAAACTGCCCACGGTTATATCCCCTCCCCAGAAGGGCAGGTGAAAAACGGCGGCATTAAGTAGATGTATCAGGTTGTTGGCCAGCACCACCAGACTGAAGCTTGCGAGTACGTAAACGTACCACCGTCTCAGTGTCTTTGCCTCGGCTGACGGCTGCCCTTCTCTCTCCTCCACTCGCCGGTGGTAGTACCATATCCCGCCGCACACCATCAGCATGGCTAGTCCTCCGGACGGAAACCGCTCCAGCGGCACCCCGGCAATCAGCCATCTCAAGAAACCCGCGGCACCGGAAAGCCCTACGAGTGCTGTTACTACCAGAATAACATTCAGGTACAGCTTTCGTATTGGTGCCCCTGTTTCGGCAGGATTCCCGGAAACCTGTCTCTGCGTCGCTCTCCAGAACAGGAACCAGAGCACTCCGCCTATTATCAGTAAAGCCAGTCCCATGCTGAGCTCGTTCCTGGCATAACGTTGCCAGGTGGATTCTCCACTGATTAAATTGAAACAGAGGTGCAGTAACGTGCCCACGCCGCCGGCAAACATGCCCAGGGTAACAAAGGACACCGTGTAAAAAAAGACTCGCTTAGCTGTGCTCATTCAATCCTCCTTAGACGGTCTGCTAGTAGAAATACAATGGCTGGATAGGATAGGTAATCTTCCAGGAAGCCCCTTCTTTCTCAAGCTCGAAGTCATAACGGCGGGCATGTACCGGGTCTGTAAAAGGGGTCTCAGGTCTGAAGACAGCTATCGTAACCTCTACCGTAGCTTCATCACCCGTTATTGACGATTCTCCCAGTGTCGCCTTCCACCCGGGACTTTCCCGATACCGGCTATATCGCTGGCTCCATTTCTCGTAGGTATCAAAATAGGTGCTTTCTGCCAGGGCGGCAGGTGATAGATAGCTGTACGCCTTCTCGTAGTCCTCAGCCTTGATTGCCAGGATATATCTCTGTACCGTGCCCTCGGGGGTGTCTTCGGGCAGCAGAGACGCAGTTTGACCACCCAGGGTCAGCCCCAGCACAATGCCAGCTACTACCAGCACTCCGATGGCAGCCCCGAAGATAACCAGCAATCTGTTGGACGATTTCATCTGCCCTCAGCTCCTGTATTCACGGTCATCTAAGAGTTGGCTACTTGTCCGTATATGTAGCAGTGTATTATAGCATTGTCAACCTGTTTGTCAAGCTCCTGTGTTCGTGCGCGTGATTACTACTGCGCCCCTCCTGTTGTTATTCTGACCCTCCGTCGTTTGTCATTGCGAGACGCACCGGCAACGAAGCAATCTCATCCTCTTACGAAAATCATAACTGGGTGCTACGCACTCGGAGGCTCGCATCTACTGGAGTATTGACAATCACACCGACAAAGACTAAACTCAATTGCCAGCATGTGAAATAGCTGGGAATGAAATAAGCCATTATCAGTGAGGCCACAAGAGACTGAGTAAATGAAACAGGTGAACTCGGACCGTCAACCAATGCTGCGGTGGCTGACCAGGTTTCTGCGGATAGATTCTCTTCGTGAAGCGGCAGCAAAACTGCGAGATAAGACAAGGTACAGCCTGTGCGCTGACCTGTGTGCCATAGGACTGGATGCCCGGACGGTAGAACGAGACCAACCGGAAGAAGATATCTTTGGCGGCTGGAAAGGCGACTCGTTGGGTTTGATAGAAGTACGAGAGAGCCCGATACGATGGGTCAACGTGCTTAAACACCCCGAAAGCCGCTATATGGCGACTACCGTATATACCAACGTCTACTTGGTACCCGATACTACAGTGCACTATGGCAACCCCCTGGAGATAAAGTCTATCCCGGTAAAGAGTGCACCCCTGTATGGGCGAGTAATTGACATCAAGTGGACGGCTAGTTCCGTAGGGATACAGGGTATGGCGGTATCGGAGCAGGCGAAGGATGACCGCTGGAAAGACAAAATAGAACGCAATCTTATCAGACGAATGAATGAGGACGTATCCCTGAAAGAAAGCCTCCTCGGTCTGGAGGAGGAAATAACGATACGTAGCTATCCAAACTGGTGTTGGGCAATATCATCACGGCGCCAGCAGGCCGGTTGGGCCAAACGGGAGCCAGGGCAACTCGCTCTATCCCGAGAACAGTGGCAGTGTTACCAGACTATTGCTGGCCATTTGTTAGCGTCCGGCGGAAAGTAAACAGATTTGCCAGAAACACCACTAAGCGTGGCTTCACCTCTGGACTCATGACCTCGTTCAGTCAGGTCTGCATATCTATTTAGTTTATCCCGGCAATATTCTCTTTTATATTCAGTCTATCCAACCTTGACAGGGCGGGGCAATTTTGTCTAAAATAAGTCAAACATCCAGTATGGAGTTGCATAGTGAAACTACTGGTTATCGGGTGTGGGCAATGCGGCGGCAGGATTGCTGACGAATTTGCTCTAATGAACAGGTCAACTCGCGCCCGGCGTCGCATTGACGTGGTTACCGGCGTCGTAGCTGTTAACACGGATATCGCCGACTTAAGTGGGCTTACACATATCCAGTCTGATTACCGTCACAGAATCTTGGTTGGAAGTCAAAAGACCGGTGGTCACGGCGTCGGCAAGATAAATGAACTTGGTGCTGAACTGGTCAGGGAGGATGGGGATAAAGTCATTGAAAGTATCAACGCGACACAGAATTTCGCGGAGACGGATGCTTTCCTGGTAATAGCTGGCGCTGCTGGCGGCACCGGTTCCGGGGCGATGCCGGTAATAACGCAGCTATTAAAAGAACGGTACCGGGAAAAACCGGTATACAATCTTGTCGCCCTTCCCTTTAGACATGAAGAGCTAACAGAGGAAAGGTGTATCTACAACGTAGGTACCTGCCTCAAATCTGCTTATCTGGTGGCTGATGCCGTGTTTTTGGTCGACAATCAAAGGTATATTAGAAGTGGCGCCTCAATCAAGAACAACCTGGCTACAATCAACCGGCAGATAGTCAGGGCGTTTTGCGATTTACTTTGCGCTGGTGAAGAGACAGATGCCAGATACGTCGGCTCAAGGGTCCTCGACGCCGGAGACATAATAGAGACTCTGGCGGGATGGACGGCAATCGGCTATGGTGCGAAGAAGGTGTCAAGGATTAAACTTCCCGGTGAGAGCAAACTTCATTTCAAGGATAAGGTCGCCAGAACCCAGAAACAGCTTCAGGCGATGGACGATGCCGTGCAACAATTATCACTGAAGTGTAACCCTGGAGACGCAAGGAAAGCCCTCTATCTTCTGACAGGACCACCTGAGGAGATGCATTTAGATCTGATAAAAGGACTCTCCGCTTCCCTGAGGAATATCGCCGAGGAGGCTGTAATACGAAACGGTGATTACCCCAGAGGAAAAGGCTCACTGGCTGTAACCCTTGTCCTCTCCGACCTCAGTAATTCAAGGAAAGTCGTGGACTACTTCAGCCGAACCATCGATTATATCTATCTCACTAGGAAGAGACGGGGGGAAGTAGAGTACGACCTCAGAGGAATCGGGGAATCCTTCAAGGACATACCCTCGTTACTGTAAACGGTGAGTCCCAGCCTGCACCTGAATCAAGTACTGGCTAGTTCGCTCTTCTATGTACTTTCTGCTTTCTCTCCCTGGAATGTTGTCCAGGCTTTAACATCGGATTCCCTGGAAGTTCTCCAGGCACGTTCTGTTTTTTCCCTGCGGGCTTTCAGGGATTCCTTTACGTTCTCCTGATATGCTTCCATGGATTGCTCGACGGCCTTCCTGCGGCTTTCTGTGGCTTGTTTTAGACTCTCCTGGTAAAGCTCTAGAGCTTTCTCCTTCGCTTTTTCATATGTCCCTTCGGTTTTCTCTTCAGCCTTCTCACGGGCTCGCAAAGACTCTTCTATGGCTTTCTCATAGGCGTCATTGGCTTCTTTTTCAGCCTTTTTATAAGCCCTTTGCAGTTGCTGCTGCTGTTCCTTGTACCCCTTAGCCACCTCCTTCTGCGCGTCAGTATAGGCTGCGTAAGCAGTCTGAGCCCGTTCGAGAAGTTCGGCAAGAGGGTCCTTGACCTGTTCTGGGGGGGGAGCCTCTTCTGCTGGCGCTGGCTCTTCAGTCTGCTTAGCCTCTTTTTCGGGTTTCTCCTTCTGATTGACCACCGAAATACCCTCCTTCAATTTGACTTACCGTTTTACTTAATAACGAGATAGTCCCTGACCATCTCCACTTGGTGTCATTATTATACCTGCACCCTGATGCGAGGAAAAGTTACCTCAGCATTTCAACCTCTCGCGTCTTCAATCTCTTCCTCGGCCGGGTCAGTTTTGCTGGCCTCATACATTTTTTCCAGGGACTCCAATCGGTTCTCAATTTTGGCCCGTGTCTCCACGTCCTCTTTCTTTCCTTTGTCTTCTTCCTCGGCTATGCTGTCTACTTCAGCGGAGGTTCTTGCCCACACCTTATCCTCGTCCTCAGAGGGTTTGTCTGTTTCCTTGGTCTCACTCTCATCTTCCTGAGATTTCTGCATCGGTCCACCAGCAGTCTGCTCGGCTGCCTGCTCGCCCGATTTAGGTAGCCCTGCAATACCACCCATTAGTTCTTCAAATACTCTTATCGACGTCTCGACCGCCTGCTTGGCCGACCTTTCTGCTTGTTCAGACGCTTGCTTGGCCGCTCTTTCCGCTTGTTCAGCCCTATCTATCGCATCCCGCGATGCTCTTATCGCTTTCCCGGCTACCTCTTTCGTGGACTCTTCCGCTTGTTCAGCCGCCTCCTTGGCCATTCTTCCTGCTTCTTCCGATGCCTGCTTGGCCAGCCTTCCCGCGTCCTGTGATGCTGTTGTCGCTTTCTCAGCTGTCTCCTTGGCAGACTTCCCGGCTTCCTCAGCCTTATTCACAGCTTCCTCGGACACTCTTGTCGCTGTCTCAGCAGCTTCGTTGGACTTCCTTATCGCTCCCTCAGCCATCTCCTTGGCGGACTTTCCGGCTTCCTCAGCCTTACTCACAGCTTCCTCGGACACTCTTGCCGATATCTCAGCAGCTTCGTTGGACTTCCTTATCGCTTCCTCGGCAGCCGCCCTGGCTCGCTCACCCGCTTCTCCAACACTCATTGCTGCTTGCTCCAGGGTCTCTGTAGACGCCCTGGCAGAATCCTCAGCGAATTTAGCCACCTCCTCCGCTCTGCTTACCGCGTTCTGTGTTGCCTGTTTCACCTCCTGAGCTGTCTTCTTGATTGCTTTGTCTATTTCCTTAACCTTGCCTATTGCTTCCTGTCCTGCTCTTTTCGCTTCCTCGCCTACCGTCTTGGCTGTTCTGCTTGTCTCTTCAGCTTTGCCGATTGCCTCCTGCGATGCTCTTATCGCCTCTCTGGCTACATTCCTCGCCGATTTCGCTGTCTCCTCAGCTTTCCGCGCCGTCTCCGTAAACGTTCTTGCCAGAGTATCGGTGGTCTCTCTGGTCGATTCTATTGCTTCCTCAGCTCTGCCTATTGCGTGCTCGAATTTTATTCTGGATTCCTCTCCAATCTCCCGGGCCTGCTCGCTCGTTTGCTCAGCCTTGCCTATCGCTTCCTCGAAGGCTGTTTTCACTGCTCTATAATTCTTCTCAACTGATTCGCTTACAGCCTTGGCCCTGTCTACCGCCTGCTGGCATTCTTCTGCTGCCTTCTCGGCAATCTCACTGGCCTGTTCGCTTACTTCTTCAGCTCTGCTTATCGCGTCCCGCGAAATTCTTATTGATTCCTCAGCTGTCTGTCTGGCTAGTTCCCCTAATTCTGCTGCCCTCGCCACCGCTTTCTCAAACGTGCCGATATTCCTCCCCGTGTCCTCAAGAACGTCCGGGGAAACACCATCCAGTGTGACAGTCTGGGAAGATTTGATATTCTTGCTGCCCATCCTTTTCTACCCCTAGGCTATTCTAAACCAGTTCCCTTAGTTTATCAATAGCTTTATATTGGTCTGTCCCAGGTTCTCCTCGTTTCCCATATGTGATTTGGTAGCAACTATCTTACCAATTGCCGTACCACAAATCAATAGTGGTCTCTTGGAACTCGAACTGCCGGGAAGAGCAGCAAAGTAACGACGTGTCGGTGTATGGCAAGCCTTGCTACGGAGTAGTGGCCAGGGTGGCCGGATTTATACCGGCGACCACTGACCACTTGCTTCCTTGTGTGCCTGAATGATACCGTTTTCGCTGTTTTTCTGTGTGTTCTAGCTTTGGTAGAGGCCGACAATCTCTGTTTGACCCAGTATGTGCCCCTCAATGGCATCAAGTACCTGTGCCTTGGTAGCTCCAACAGAGAGGTCCAGGGTCTGGTCTAACGCATAGAGAATAAAATGATAATGGTGTGGCGTACCCGGTGGTGGACAGGGACCGCTGTAACCAATCGTACCAAAGCTGCTCGTGCCCTGCCGTGCACCACTCGGTAGTTGGGGAGTGGTAGGTATTGCCTCTCCCAGCTCAGTGGTGTCGGCCGGGATATCAAAGATGACCCAGTGGGTGAAGGTGCCTCCCGGAGCATCAGGGTCGTCTACTATTATGACAAAAGACTGGGTTCCCTCAGGTACTCCGCTCCAGCTAAGCGCCGGAGATAGGTCCTGACCATCACAACTGTACCGGGTTGGTATTGTTTCACCATCCTGGAACGCAGTGCTGGTGATTGTCATTTCCTCGGGTGGTTCTTCCTCCTCCTCTTCTTCTACCGGCGGTTCTTCCTCCTCAGGTGGTTCTTCCTCCTCCTCTTCTACCGGTGGTTCTTCCTCCTCAGGCGGCTCTTCCTCCTCTTCTTCTACCGGTGGTTCTTCTTCCCCGACCATCTCCGCCGCGGCTTCATCATCTCCTGTCTTCTTGGGTGCACCTGTTGGGCCGAAATGCTTTATTGACAGCTTTATCACCGGCTTGACCATAATCTTGCCGGCTCCTGTTACCGTCACCATTCTATCGGCATCAAAGTCAAGAAGTATGGTCGTAGCTTCCCCGGCGGTAATATCAAAAGCACGCACCAGTTTAAGCTCATTGCTTGATACCGTTGCATCCTGTAGCTTTCCACCGTCAAGAGCCACCTGAATTGTGCCCACAACTAGCCTGACCTGGGTGTATCTGCCTGGCGTAACCTCACTCGTACCCAGGAATTGCTCGATTCCCTCAATTTCAAGCAGGTTGAAAGCAGCGGCATCGGCACTGATAACAATTGGTATCCATTCGCCTGCACCGGACTGTTGCTGCTCCTGTTCTTGTTCGGGTGTGTCGGATTGTTCCTGTTGCTGTTCCTGTTCTTGTTCGGCTGTAGCCCTGTGGACTTTTACCTCTGCTACCCTAACCATAATGCTCGTTACTTCTTGACTCGCAGGGGCATCCGTAACATATACGTTTAAAGTCCCGGTAAGAGTATCTGACGGCGTCGGAGTTGGTTCTGTCTCTGGCTCTGCTTGCCCACACGCTCCACTCACTAGAGCTAGCGTGATTACAATCACGGCCACTAGATATAATTTCGACCTGAACATCCCAGACCCTCCTTTTGAGTTGTCTCCCGCAATTATACAACAAACAGGTTAGCTTCTTAAATAGGAGATTAGTAATGGGACTTATTCTGTGATGGGCAATTGCTCCGATACTGCACACCACAGGCAATTGTTCAGTGGCGTTATCCAGGAGTAGTTCTTATCAGTAGTTTTCTGAAGTCACTGGCTCAAAGGCAACAGCATACTCAGGCTTGACGCAGACTTCTTATTATCTCTCTAAGACTAGGCTTTTTACCGTACATCAACAGGAAAGTTCTGAAGACCTTGGCTCCCAGGAAGAGTAATCCCACGATTGATATCACAACTATGGTCATATTTAATCCCAACTGCCAGGAAGATATATTACCTATACCAAGTCTTATCATTGAAGTAACCGGAGCGCTGATAGGGAAAAAGGTTAGAATGTGTGTAATTGGGTGGCTTGGATTCTCTGCAAAGAAGGGGGTAAACACAAGTGGCATAATTCCCAAAGGTATAATGAAGAATGCCAGTTGCTGGCCTTCTTTGTATGTTGTGACTATAGCACCAATGGTGGCAAACAGAGTGCCGAACAGTAAGTAACCCAGAATGAAATATACTATGCCAAATGCTATTAATCTTATCGGTATTTCAAGACTGCTAAACATCCCGCCTACAGTAGTAGAAACCATCCCTACGATGAATCTGGCTGAGACAAACCAGAAGAGAATCTGCAATAATCCAGCTGCACCAAGCCCAATAATCTTACCGAAAAGAAGCTGTCTTGCAGAAATAGAAGATAGGAGGATTTCCATTATCCGATTCTCCTTCTCCTCTCCCAGGCCTTCAAGCAGCGTGTAGGAACACATTAAGATTACCATCCAGAATAGAAAGCTAAACATATAAGGCAGCAAGAATACGCCCAATACTCCTCCCTGTTCGGGGGATATCTGACCGGTTTCATCCAGTCTGGTACTGTTGAACCATGCCGGTGACTTGGTTCGTTCAAGTATTTCATCGCCAATCTGCCCTTGAAGCAGGTTATTAAGCAGGAAGTCCCTGACTGCATTCCGGATGCTTCCGGACATCTCCAGTTCTCGCTCTAGAGTGAATCGGTCGATTCTGCCTGTAGAGATATACTCAGGCATGATAATAAAGTATTCATTGATATCTCCGGTCAGCAGGGCTTCGGTAGCTTCTTCTGTAGACTGGTATCGTATAAACGTAATTTCTACGGTCTGGCTGGTATCATCAAATCCACCGGCTTCATCTACATAACCGATGGTTACTGCTTCGGTTGGTGTATCCTTTGTGCCTATCCCCTGTATGAGTTGGTATGCCCCGAGGGCTACGAGAGCAATTACTGGGAATAGAAGACTAATTATGATAAACCCCTTCGACTTTACCCTGTGAATAAATTCGTGTTTCATTACTAGAACCGTTTTGTTCATTGCTCTTTCCCCACAAGTTGCAAAAAGATATCATTTAGACTGGGAGTAGGAACCTCAAACCGGCTTATTTTGATTTCCTGTCTCATTAATTGTGCCAGTATCCTATGAGGCGAAGTTTCTCTATCAAAAAATAACTCGACATGGTCTCTATAATCATGCCTTCCAGTTACTCCATCCAAAGGGGATAAGTCTCCTTCAAACTCTAGAACGACCGAATTACTCCTGTACCTGGACTTTATCTCCGCCAGTTCACCATAAAGGACGTTCTGCCCCCTGTTTATCATAAATATTCGGTCGCACAGCTCTTCCACTTCATTCATCCTGTGAGTGCTCAGGATAATGGCTTTGCCCTGGCTTCTTAGCTCAAGGATTATCTCTTTAAGTAGCTCGGTGTTAACCGGGTCTAGCCCAGCGAAAGGCTCATCCAGAATCACAAGCTGAGGGTCGTGGATAATGGCAACCACAAACTGGATGAGCTGCCCCATACCACGGCTGAGTTCCTCAATCTTTTTATCCTTATGGGGCAGCATATCAATTCGCTTCAGTAGTTCTTCAGTACGGCTTCTGGCCCTGTCGGAGGGAATACCCTTCAGCGAGGACAGGTAGACAAGGGAATCGATTACGGTTAACTTCCGGTATAACCCTCTCTCCTCTGGTAAGTAACCAATCCTGTTTTTGGTAATCTCACTCAGTCTTTCCCCCAGGATGGATATCTCACCCGAATCAGGCTTGATGATATCCATTATCATCCTGATGATAGTCGTCTTACCGGCACCATTGGGACCAATCAGGCCAAATATCTCACCCTGTCTTACATCAAAGGAAATGTTGTCGACTACCAGGGTATTATTAAAAGACTTGCTTATCTCTGAAACGGCAACCGTGTGCGTGTCTGCGACTTTGTTCATGTCGACGCTTATTATACACTTAACCGTTAGGTTATTGCCAGACAATCAGAATGTGACAAAATGCAATTCTGTCTCATACAAGCGCAGTCATCACGGAAAATTCAGGACAGCCCTGGTAACTGTCCTGCTGTCTCTGTAATTCGTACAGTTACACCGAGGACACCTTATTGAACTCGTGACTATAGCTCTTGTATCATGTATATTTAAAGTGAAGCAATGAATGAAGGATTAATCGCTCCTTGCGGGATGAACTGTGCAATATGCAGTGGATACCTTGCTTATCAACATGATGTAAAGAGCAGGGGACTCAGAATGCCTTATTGCACCGGCTGTAGACCGAGAGATAAAAAGTGCGCCTTCCTCAAGAAGGGATGCGAACTACTACTGATTGGTAAGGTGAAATATTGTTACGAATGTGATGATTTCCCCTGTGAAAGGCTTGAGCGTCTCGACAAACGGTACAGAACCTATTTCAAGATGAGTATGATTGAGAACCTCGAATACATCAAGGAGAATGGCATCAATCAATTCCTTGAAATGGAAGAGGAGAGGTGGAAATGCCCCGAGTGTGGCGCAGTCATATGCTGCCACAATGGTATTTGCTTTGACTGTGGTTTAAGTAAATTGAAAAATAAGAAGAAGCTCTATAGATGGGAGGATTAATCTTCGTTGGCGAGAGGTGAAAAGTATGAATGAACTGGAGTTCATCGACACCAATGAAGCATTAGATTCAATACAACTGTGTGGTGGGTATGGTTTTGCTGAAGAATTCCCGGTAGAGCGCTATCTACTGGAAGCAAAGGTGCTTGAAGTCGGCGAGGGTAACAACCAGTTGCATAGAGATATTATTGCTGACTGGGCGTTTGGTGTCCGAGATTACTGAGGAGTGCCAGGCCTGCGTTTCCTCGAAGTTACTATCTCGCTATGTTCTTAATTCCTCCAGGTCCCTGTACAATTCAAGCGATGATGGGTTGGTCAGAGCATCCAGATTAGGCACCGGCTCGTTGTGGATTACGTTTGTGACCGCTTTTTCCACCTTTTTCATGTTTATGGTGTAGGGGATATCATCAATAGCTATGACCTTGGCGGGGACGTGACGGGGTGTGGTGTTTTGTCTGATGGTGTCTTTTATCTTCTTGATAAGCTCCTCCGTTAAAGATACACCTTCAGCCAGCTTAACAAACAAAATAATCCTGGTATCGTTTTCCCACCGTTGTCCCACGACAACACTATCGGCAATCTCTTCAAGAGCCTCTACCTGACGGTAAATCTCGGCCGTGCCAATCCTGACTCCTCCCGGGTTCAGGACAGCGTCTGAACGACCATAGATAATGGCTCCTCCCGTTTCAGTAATTTCAATATAGTCGCCGTGAGTCCACACGTTCGGGTAAACATCGAAATAGGCGTTTCGGTACTTTTCATTACCCTCATCATTCCAGAAGTAGATGGGCATTGAAGGAGCCGGAGCCGTGCAGACCAGCTCACCCTTCTGACCTATCACTGAATTCCCCTCCGGGTCAAACGCGTGCACCTTCATACCCAGACCCCGGCACTGAAGCTCCCCGGCATAAACCGGACCGATAGGGTTTCCCCCAAAGAAGCAGCCGTTAATATCAGTACCCCCCGAGATGGATGAGAGGAGGACATCCTTCTTGACTTCTCTGTAGACGAACTCAAAGCTCTCTGCTGGCAGGGGAGAACCTGTGGAAAGGATTGTCTTCATACAGTTCAGGTCATATTCATTGCCCGGTTTCACCCCACGCCTTTCAATCTCGCCAAGATATCTGGCACTGGTTCCAAAGATGCTTATCTTCTCATCCTGAGCCAGCTTCCACAGCGTGCCCGCATCAGGGTAGAAAGGCGAGCCATCAAAGAGCAGTACGGTAGCACCCAGTGCTAGCGAGCACATCAGCCAGTTCCACATCATCCAGCCGCAGGTAGTGAAATAAAAAATAGTGTCCTCTCGTTTGACATCGGTGTGGAGTTTCAATTCCTTCAGCTGGTTGAGGAGGACACCCCCCGCTCCCTGGACCAGGCACTTTGGTAAGCCGGTAGTCCCTGAGGTATACATGATATATAAGGGATGGTCAAAGGGCAGTTGCTCAAACTCTATTTCAAGCCCGCTATCCTTTGATAGGAAGTCCTCATAATGAACGGCCGTTGGAATATGGCTGATATCGGCCCTTTTCTCAGTATAGGGCACCACCACCACCTTCTCCACCGACGGAAGCTCCTTGAGAATGCTAACAACTCGTTCCAGACAATCAAAAGTCTTACCATTATAGGAGTAGCCGTTGGCGGTAAATAGAATCTTAGGTTCAGTTTGTCGGAATCGGTCCAGTACCCCCTCAATCCCGAAATCCGGGGAACAGGACGACCAGATGGCGCCAATACTGGTGCTGGCCAGCATGGCGACAACTGTTTCTATCATGTTTGGCATAAACCCGGCCACCCGGTCACCGGCTTTAACTCCCGCCTGCCGCAGAGATTTCGCCAGGCGGGCAACCTGGTCGTATAGCTCTGCGTAGGTTATCCTCGCTGCCTCTTGAGCTTCACCCTTAAAAACAAGAGCCGTTTGCTGATCACGGTATCGAAGCAGGTTTTCCGCAAAGTTGAGCCGGGCACCCTGAAACCATTTGGTATACATCATATGTGCAGCGGGGGTCATTACAGTATCGTAAGCTTTCGAAGCTTTAATTCCGGCAAACTCCCACACCGAGCCCCAGAAATCAGCCAGGCTGGTAACTGACCAATCATAAAGTTCGACATAGGAACGAAAATTCTTGTCATACCGCTCACTAATAAGACTTGTGAATTTAGCTATGTTAGTGTTCTTCTGGCGCTCTTCTGATGGCTCCCATACTGGAATCTTCATGGCTTTCACCTTCTGTATATAATGTACCAACAAGCGGCTTGCTGAATATCTATTTTAGCACGTGTGACCATAAGACGACAGTAGCCCCGGGTTAGCCGAAAATGCCGGGAACAACCGTGTCCTCAGGTGAAGCTCCATAATATAATTAAGTGGTGGGTAGTGCTAAATCTGTTCACCCTTGAACCGAAAAGAGCAGAGATAAAATATGGGGTTGAGAAGGAGGAATCGATGAGTTATGAAACCATTCTGGTGGAGCGGAGAGACCCTATCGGCATCATCAAGTTGAACCGTCCTGAAAAGCGTAATGCGCTAAATGCCCGGCTAATAGACGATGTTGTCAAAGCCTTATATGAATTTGAAGCTGACCCTGAGGTACATGTCATAGTAATCATGAGCACCCACCCCAGAGTGTTCTGTGCCGGGAGAGACTTGGCTGAAGGCTCATCGGAACTGGCTACCGATATTATCAAACAGCGGGAAATCTCCAACGGAGTACCTCGACTGTTTCTTGCCATTCGTTCTTTGAAAAAGGTGGTCATTGCCGGGGTAAATGGCTATGCGCTAGCCGGGGGAACTGGCCTGGCTGTCTGGTGTGACCTGACTGTTGCCGCCGAGGACGCAATCTTCGGCTTTCCTGAAGCAAACGTCGGTCTATTCCCTTCCGTAGTAGTCCCGGCTCTGGGGTACAATACTGCCAGTGTAAAAAAATGCTTGGAACTAATCTTGACTGGAGATAGAATAGACGCTCAAGAGGCTCAACGACTGGGCTTGGTGAACAAGGTTGTGCCTCCTGACAGGCTGGAAGAGGCTACCATCGAGCTAGCCCAAAAGATTGCCAGCAAAAGCCCGGCAACTACGCAGGTTGCCAAAAAGACTTTCTACAACATGCTGAATATGGAGTATACCCAGGCAACAAAGTATGGCGCCGAAATCACAGCCATGCTTGCTGTTAGTGATGATGGCATGGAAGGTCAACGTGCTTTCTTGGAAAAAAGGCCGCCGCAGTGGAAAAAGCTAAGCCTCTGACTGTAAGGGTTGAATGGACTAAGGAGGGAAGAAGCTTATGAAGAACTTGAACCTACCTGAGAAAGTGGATCTGTCTGAGTTAGTAGCGCGGGAAGGCCCTCAACATCATGAGAAGTTCGTTTCCACCGAGGCTAAAGTATGGCTGGTCCATGCTGCCATTGCCTGTGGTTTTAAGAGGTTAGAAGCAACCAGCTTTGCGAATCCAGGACGTTTACCTCAATTCCGCGATGCTCATGAGGTGATGAGACGGCTTGACAGCCGCATTCCACGGGTGTACTATTGCCGACAAGGCAACGAGGGCCGGGATGCCTCATGGCGAGTTGATATGGGAAATCCCAGGTTACCTCTCGAGATTGGAGACACCCATTCCTGTAGCCAGCGGAATGCCTTACTCATAGCAATATCGTCCCAGACAGGCATTAATTCCTTGTCTCCAGAGAAGTGATTAACACCTTTCGAACCCCTTTCAGGACATAGGTCAAAGCAGCACAAATCGCATTCCCCAATTTTAACTACTTTTTCTCTGGCATGATGTTGCTAATGCGTATCCCCCCCAATCTCCCTTTATAAGGGTATCTTCTAGCAGGAAGATACACCTTCTTTGCATCCGGCGTCATTAATTACCACATCCTGTGATACTAACTATCGCTTTATGAAATGTTGCCGCACTTCCAAAGGAATACCGCAATTATTAAGGGAATTTAACAGTATATTTACAGCATATTTATGGGAAATATACTGCCTGCTTCTTAAAATAGAGATATGATGCCGAAAAAAGAGAGTAAGAATCAGGAATGAAGGGCTTACTGATATTGCTAGTCTGTCTTTTAACCTTATACGCACCAATAGAATTAACAAGGGTGATAATCAATTGGAGCGTATCCGGTCGATTCCTATTTGAAATAGTCTTTATGTGGCTATTCTATGCCATAGGTATACTAATAACTTCAGTTGTAGTAGCTCGTAGGCAACCATAGAAGTGTAGTGGGTTAGTCTCGTATGTACGATAGAATAGTGGATTTATAAACTAAGGTCTGGCAACTCCCTGAAGGGGAATTATCGACGGAATTGCTGACCGAACAATTGTCCATTTCATGCAATTGACCCAACAATTACTCAATTTGTTGTTAGAGACCTTGACAAACGAGGGGTCATGTTACTAATATTCCCGTAGTAGTTAATGCGGCAGTTTGGGAGGGTATCGGCAAATTGACAATTCAAATTCAGACGATGGAGAAAAGTGAATGAGAATTCTGGTCACTAACGACGATGGTATTGAATCGCCGGGCATCTGGGCTCTTGCCGAAGCTGTGAATCGGGTAGGCGATGTGCTGATTGTCGCCCCGGACAAACAGCAAAGTGGAGTTGGCACCGCCGTATCTCTTCATAACGGCATCGGTGTTGCTGAAGTGTCTTCTTCAATTGATGGCGTGCATGCTTATGCTGTCAGCGGCACACCAACTGACTGTGTGATACTGGGGCTAACGCAATTAGCTGAAGGAAATATTGACCTCATCGTGTCCGGCATTAATACTGGTGCCAACGTAGGTAGCGGTGTCCTTGGTTCGGGAACTGTCATGCCGACCCGAGTGGCTTATGCTCGAAGGATACCATCATTTGCGATGTCTCTGAGCAGACATGGACCGCGTGACCAGAGAGAGCTGCTTTTCCATCTCGCCGGTAGTGTTGCCGAGTTGTTGGCACTCAAAATAGCACAGGGCGAAATGCCGCCGGGCATTACACTCAGTGTGAACGTCCCCAGTGTTCCTGTGGGGGAAATCCGGGGCATTACCATCACAAGACTCTCTTCCATTGGCTACTGGAGATTGAGAACGGAACAGAGAAGTGATGGACTCAATTATCACAGGCTTTCTCCAATCGAAGAGGATAATCCGAATATCGAAGAAGGAACTGATATCTGGGCTCTCAACAAGGGGCTGATCTCAATCACACCCTTGCGCTTTGAGATTAGCAACAATGAACTTATACCAACGCTGAAGGAGCATACTCATCGCTTGGACTCTGCTCTCAAGGAGATGGTGGAGAGCCTGTAACCTCGGTCAACAAGGGCAAGGGCATCGGCTAGAGCAGGATGAACCGGACGCAGTTTCTGGCACTATGATACTATGAGACTATGGAGGTTTTTGGATGATAAAGGATTTGATACTAAAGAACAGGAGTTGCAGACGGTTTCACCAGGAAACCGTTGTGGAACTGGACACGTTAAAAGAGCTCGCTGACCTGGCAAGATTATCCGCATCGGCAGGCAACCGTCAAGCCCTGAAGTACATACTTTCTAATGACCCGCAGAGAAACGCTCTGATATTCAAGAATATCGGCCTGGCGGGTAATCCGGGGCAAGAGGAAGCCCCGACGGCCTACATCATCATCCTTGGAGATAAGAGGATAAGTAAAGGCTTTGGGTGTGACCATGGAATAGCGGCTCAAAGCATTCTTTTGGGTGCGGTGGAGAAGGGTCTTGGTGGTTGCATGGTTGGTATGGTAAACAGGAATAACCTTAGCAGGGCTCTGGAGATACCGTCACACTATGAAATTCTCCTGGTGTTGATTCTGGGTAAACCGAAGGAAAAAGCGGTAATTGAGACTATTGGTCAGGATGGAGCTATACAGGGCTGGTGGGATGACAAAGGTATACGCCACGTACCCAAGCGCCCTCTTGATGATATTATCGTGGGTTAAGTCTGTTTTGATGCCAGGCCGCTTGTCCGGTTGGTGAGAAAATGAGGAAGACCATATAACCGATTGTTTTACTCAGGCAACAATAGCTCAAATTGTCAAATGACCTGTGCCCCCGGAATCTCTTTGTGCTTTAGGATATGTTCGAGGGATGGCTGCTACTCTGTATCCTCACAGACCGAACGCACTTGTGATACTTCCCTCACAACATCGTATAATCTAATAGAACGCAAAGTTGGAGAAGGAAAACATAAATGAGAACGAGGCTAATCCTTGTATCTATTCTACTTACTCTCTCACTGTCCCTATTTGCCTGCGTCAGCAGACATGTACCGCTGGAAATAACCTGTGATGATTTTACGGAGTATCAGCACTTCACCTGGGAAGTTCAGGGGGTTAATGCTGGTGATTCATTAGCTGTGACTTTATGCTCCAATCCTACCACAGGTTTTCAGTGGACAGAGTTAGCACAGATTAGTGACCAAAATGTGATAGAACAAGTAGACCACAAGTATCAGCTGGCGGAAGAGACGAATATTGTTGGCGGTGCCGGCAAACAAATATGGACTTTTAAGGCACTTAACAAAGGTACTGCCACTGTATCAATGGAATACAGCCGACCCGGTGAAGGTGGAGAGAAGGGACACTGGACATTTGTCGCGACTATAATTGTTGAATAGAGCAGTACAGAAGAAGCAAACATGAGGTAGCCGATATGAAGAAAATATTCCTGTGTATATTGATGGTAACAATACTATTTGGCTCATTAGCCTGTGCCCGGTCTGCATCGTCATCAGTTGAATTACTGCAGTCATCAAAGCCGCGGATAACCGCACCTGATGTAAATAAATCCGACCTGACAACCCAGGTCAGTGGCAATAACGACTTTGCGTTCGACCTCTATCAGTCACTTCGAGAGGGGGATAGCAACTTGTTCTACTCACCCTACAGTATTTCGCTGGCACTGGCAATGACATATGCCGGTGCACGCGGTGAGACCGCCGGTCAGATGGCAGACACCCTTCATTTTGACCTGAACCAAGACCGTTTGCACCCATTGTTCAACAGCCTGGATATTGAACTGAACAAACGTGGTGAAGGTGCCAGGGGTAAGGATGGGGAAGGCTTCAAATTGAGCATTATCAATGCTATCTGGGGTCAAAAGAACTACAAATTCCTGTCAAGTTTTCTGGATTCGCTGGCACAGAATTATGGTGCCGGGTTAAGACCCCTTGATTTTGCCAGCGAACTGGAAGAGTCCCGTCTTACCATTAATAGCTGGGTAAGTGACCAGACAAATGAAAAGATTAAAGACCTGATTCCTCAGGGCGTCCTCAGTCCAGCGACGGTACTCGTCTTGACTAACGCCATTTACTTCAATGCAGCATGGCAGTATCCCTTCAACGAGAACCAGACTAAGGAAGGGCCGTTCTATCTGCTTGACGGCAATACGGTCACCGTACCAATGATGAGGAATACTGAGTCATACGGGTATGCTGAAGGTGATAACTATCAGGCAATCGAATTGTCCTATGATGGCGGCGAACTTTCCATGGTAATCCTGCTCCCGCAAGCCGGCCAGTTTGAGGCATTTGAAGATGCACTGGATGGAAATCGGGTAGCCGATATTATCGGGAGCATTGGATATCGGCAGGTAGCCCTGACGATGCCCAGGTTTACCTATGAATCCAAGTTCATGATGAGGGGAACCCTGTCTGATATGGGTATGCGTGATGCCTTCATGGGAGGATTTGCCGACTTCTCCGGTATTAATGGTCAAAGAACTCTATTCATCGATGAGATTATTCACCAGGCTTTCGTTGATGTCGATGAGACCGGTACGGAAGCAGCGGCAGCTACCGCCGTAATCGTTGCAGAGTTAGCCGCGCCCGCAGAACCGAAACAGGTTACCATCGACCGTCCTTTTATCTTCCTGATTCGTGACGTCGAAACAGGCACCATTCTGTTCATAGGTCGTGTCCTCAACCCGAATGCGTAAACTCCCCTTGGACCGCTGATGCTGAATAATACCCGATTGCCTAAATTCTGTTTTATGAAACCAGGGTAACAGCAGCTTATTAAGTGTGATTAGGCACAAAAAGAGGGGAGCTATTTTTTAGCCCCCTTTCTGTTCTACCTGCGTATTATTGGTCTCGGGGCGGCCGGATTCGAACCGGCGACCACCTGAACCCCATTCAGACAGGAGAAAAGGGGACTACCCCTTGCCTCCTTTCACAATATTATAATTTTCTTAATACATATTATCAAGATTCCATGTTAAAACAATTCCTCTTCATTCTTATATAATTTGGTACTTTAAGGAATTCCATAATTACTTGTCAGTAACCTGAAAACAGCACTTGCTCCAGAATTGCCTGATGCATCAATTAATGTTCCATAAGAGTTCCAATCCATAATTCCAGCATCTGTGATTGTTCCTCTAAGGTTTGTATTATTGTTCCCTAACTCATACGCACCTCTAAATATGTTTCTCCCATATCTTGCTAAACCTTTTATGCCCGGTGTGGTCATTAATTTGTAGCTTCGTGAATCTGGAAACTCCGTAGGCCATAAATTCCTTACTTCATTCCAGTAACTTCTTATCAAGATATAAAACTGGTCAAATTCCGCCAAAGTATCAAGGTTATTGTTTATAAATCGCTGCCCACCGACAAGAGAAACTATGGAAGTTTTTAAAGTCCTTAATGTAATTAAATATGTTTGTCCAGCCAAGTTTCTTCCTTCCATATTCACTTTTTTATAAAAACAGCTGCCAGCATCCACACTAAGATTGAAAGCCCAGTGTACATCCGGTGCATCTAAGGGGTCTTGAGACAGCTGGATTATAGCATCAACTAAAGATGTGCCCATTTTTTTCTGGGTATCATTTATCGTCTTAAAAATGAGAGCTTCCTGCAATCTTGAAATATTCGGAATTATGCAGAATGTTATAGACCGTTCACTGTCTGCCATCTTCCCTAATCTATGCTGACAATCCACTTGGCTGAATGCCCTTCTCCACTTAAAAACCTTGTTGCCTATTGCTTCAGTCCGGGCCCCGTTATAGCCAACAACCAATTCGCCAAAACTACTTCCCTGCGACACAGGTGTAAAACTGAAATGTACTTTGTCTTCCTCCTCCTCTATTTCGTCATTATTTCTTATAGCCAATATTGCTTCTGGCCAAAATGCATCATCCTGGTCCGCATAGATGGAAGCAGTTAAACTCCTTATTTCATTAAATGGACGCTGGTATCCTTTAGGATTGACTGTTTCATCAAAAAAATCGATCCAGATGGCCGGTTCCAAGTCTCTACTTATAACACTTCCCCTAAATACTTCGTACCCGAGACAAGTATCTTTTATAACATTCAGTCTTATCTGAGCCATCTCTAGTCTCCTTCTTCTAATACGACTCTTGAAAAATTTACATAATTACTGATGGAGAGAATATTATAGCGTTCGGTTGAATGTAAATCAATATTTAAAAGGGGAACTATTTAAACTCCCCTGTACCCCATATAGCTAGTAGAAAAGGCGGAGGCCGCTTGCCTCCTTTCTCCTATGTCGACTCCTCTATAAAATAATCGCCATCTATTCTTTTAATTTCGTAATTATTTGTTGTGCTACAACCTACATTGCTATCAATCATTAGTTGTGCAAGCTGATTCCCATCTATTAGTATAATTTTATTCTCGATACTATCAGCATACTCCCGTGCTTCCCTCGTATAGTCCGAAGTTGTAATAAATATTCCTCTTTTTGCACGCTTCCCCTGCAATGCACCAGCAAATTTTTGAACCTCAGGACGACCTACTATATTTTGCCACCTTTTAGCTTGAATATATATTGTATCTAATCCTAACTTATCTTGTTTTATTATGCCATCAATGCCTTCATCTCCAATTCCACCTATTGCATCCCCTGCATCCTTAAGACTCCCCCCGTATCCCATTTCAACTATAAGCTTCACTACTACACGCTCAAACATGCTTGGAGATATTGATTTAACTTGTACAAGAATTTCACTAGCCAAGCTATTTCTAATGTTCTGGTACGCATTTTCTAGTTCTTCTACAGGGGTTACCTCTACTTCGCTCAATCCCCTATTAACTGCAGGTCTTTCACGCCTAAATGTCTTAAATTCTCTAACTTCTATAAATTCTCTAAACTCCTCAAATTTGACAAGCAGCTTATTATCAATTCTTTTTGGATTTTCTCCTAATACTTCGATACCTCTTTCTGTTACCTTGAAGTATCCCGACCTAGTTATTTCAAGTAAACCTGCTTTCTTTAGATATGTTCTAGTCCACCCAACTCTATTATTGAATAATTCCTGTTTTCCACTTGGTAGGAGTCTTCTTTTTTCTTCATAAGATAAATTGAATTCTGTTGCAAGCTTATCTATAGCTTCACGCAGTGAATGTTCCTTTCTGTCGCTAGCCAATTTCATTAAGGGAAGCATTATAGTTTGGTAGTCTGGAATTGCCATTTTCCTTCCACCTCTAAACGAATTAACCTGAACCCCATTCAGACAGGAGAAAAGGGGACTACCCCTTGCCTCCTTTCTTAGTGGCATTATACTAAAGAGGCATTCTCAGGTCAACGGCTCGACTGAGCATCTGCACCAGTCCAGAAACCTATGTGGCTAAGCTGAAGCTATAGTATTCTTAGCAATACGCTGTCTTTACGCCTGATTAGACTGGTAAGTCTTTATAGTTAGGCCAATCCTTCGGGCGATTCGAGTCTGACAATGCCTATGATTCACGGTGAAACCGGGCAGGAGATTTTATCATCCGTAGATACAATGACACAGCCATCACTGGTTGATTGAGGTTTTACCAAAACTAGCAGGACTTATCTTGAAATAAGAGATGCCTTTGATGTAACTTTCCAAGCAGATGTTTAATCTGGCGATGATTGAGCTGGCTTCGATACTGGAAACTCTAGCTCGAAGTGTGGTATCCTTTATGGGGGTATAGCAGTGTAGACCCCAATACAGAGTGCATTAATTAAGGAGGCTAAAATGGTTCTATTACTGGTTTTCGGTATCATCGTCCTTATCGTGGGGGTCAGTTGGCGGACAAGAAAGGAAGTTTCGGGCGAACCTAATCCTCGACTTGTGAGTAAATATGCCAGCATTATCGGAATCGTTATTATCATTGCCAGTCTTGTTTCAGGTTTATTCACCACCATCCCTGCCGGCCACCGCGGGGTAGTCCTTCGTTTCAGTGCCGTCACCGGCACCATTCTGGATGAGGGCCTCCAGATGAAGCTGCCGTTCCTCGACTCCGTGGTGAAGATGTCTGTTCAGACGCAGAAATATGAAGCTGATTCGTCAGCAGTAACGCAGGACCTTCAGGACGTCAGCACCACAATCGCTCTCAACTGGCACCTGAACCCGGGGATGGCCGCCGAGGTCTACAGAACACTGGGGCTGCAGTTTATTGACAGGATTGCCGCTCCGGCCATTCAGGAGACCATCAAGCAGGTAACCGCCAAATACAATGCCGAAGACCTTATCCTGAGACGGGACGAGGTTAAGAATGCCATCGCCGAAAGCCTGTCGGTCCGTCTGGCAGAGCGTGGTATCATCACCGAGATGCTATCGATAACTAACTTCCAATTCAGCGCGACATTTACCGCTGCTATCGAGTCCAAGGTTGCCGCCGAACAGGCAGTACTTGAGGCAACCAACAAACTGGAACGTGTCAAGGTCGAAGCCCAACAGGCAGAAGAGCAAGCCAGGGGAGAGGCGAACGCCCGAATAGCTCAGGCCGAGGGAGAAGCTGAGTATATCAGGGTTGTCACTGATGCCCAGGTTGCCGCCAATGAGGCTATCTCCGAATCGTTAACACCTGAGATCTTACAATACATACTGCTTGACCGGCTCGGAGAAGACATCAAGGTCATCGTCATACCATCGGGTCAGGGCCTGGACCTAGTACTCCCGGAGATCATCCCCTGAACAGAACAGGCGGTAGTCTCAGTGACGGGGAGTTCCGCGAGATGAAGATGCAGCCCTCCCTGAAGTGCGCCTTGAAGCACAAGGAAATTCTGGGGACGTAGCTTACTGTTAATCCAGAAATGATACAAAATCAGTAGGATGTCACCTTGATTGCACAAAACAGCTTTTTGTTACCTGAGTAGGGGAGATGCGGTACTGTTCTTTTCGCTATATCAAAAGATAGGATTCACTATTCAAGCAGGGCATCTTCTTTCGGGCTTCTCTCGTGGATGGGGATCATCACTGGTGATTGGGGAGGTCTGCTCTGAAATCAGAAGGATTCAGATATATGTAACCTTCTCCGTACTGTCCTCCTCCACTCCTGACCATACCGGTCTCACAGTCAAGGGTGAAGGAAGAGTTTCTCGCATATATCAAGAGCCATGCGTAGTTGCATTGCTGAAAGGATTCATACTCTAGGGACTGATTGCCGTAGACTATATATGAAGTTATGCCTTCGGATTCTAACACTTCCCAGATGTCTATCACCATTGCGTGCAAGTCACTCTGCCCAACGACATAGCTGTGCGTCTCAAAGTACTCGTCATGAATAGATGAAACCTCGCTGCGGAGCGGCCTATTGTCCCAATCCAAGTTCCAGTATTTTCTTGGATACATATCAAGCTCATGAAGTGTAATGGTACGTGTAAAAGCCTGATATTCTGCGAACTGATCTTTCTCAGCTCTTGTCTCAGCGTACAGTCTGGTGAGTTCGTCTTCAACATCGGCTCTTGCCTGCGCTAGTTTCTCAACACGGGTATCAGTCGTCGCTTCAGTCCCCGCTGGTGCTTCCTGCAACGCCTCAGCACAACCAACAAGGACGCAGACAATGGACGCTGCTATCAGTACTAAAGCTATCTTAGCCTTGCTCACCGCGCCAATCTCCTTTTCTTCGTCTTCAGCCCTCCTGAACTCGGGAACAGAAGCAAGATGGCAGTATTATACCACCTATTTAGTCAGCGGAGGAAGAAAGAAACGAAGATATATTAAACCATGTTCGATTAGTCAGAGAAATAACAGGCGAAAACAAGGAAAAGGCTTACGAGGGTGTGTTGTGTACTTGAAATACAGACAAACTGATTGACAGCTCGGTACCACAGGTGTACTCTTTTTGACAAGAGCAGTGAGGCCCAGGATGCCCCAAAGCGAATCGAAAGACTAGAGCATCACCCTGAGTGAAACACTGCCTAGAGCGCAAGGAGGTTAGCCATCATGCCAGACAAACCAAAGGGCATACTAGGCATGAAGACAGTAGACCACATCGGCATCGTAGTGAAAGATGCCAGAAAGGTCGCCAAGGCATGGGAATCCATGCTTGGCATTGGGCCCTGGGCTTTCCAAGAAAGGGGCGGCACTGACGCCAGCGGTCAGAAGGTGAGAGTACTACTCGCCTTCGCCTACACGGAAAACGGGGTGGAAGTGGAGCTTATAGAAGTTGCGGAAGGCCGAATATTCCACTCTGACTACCTGGAGAATGTTGGTGAAGGTCTACATCACCTGGCCTACGCTGTTGACGACGTGGATGGTGAAACTGAGAAGCTCGTAGCTCAGGGTGCGAAGGTGGTTCTCTCTCAGCCACGTGCATACTCCTATCTCAGATTCGAAGACGATGGTGGGGTCATAATCGAACTGATGGGAAAGCACCCGCCTAACCAAGACCAGTCCGACTAAGCTACCGAGACATCGAGTATCGCAGCCCGCAGGCACTATTCCTGTTCAATAGCATATGGTGATGTCTGTGAGCAATGCGTGAATGCTACCACGATGGATAGAGGTACCGCAATCAGAGAAGGACCAAACTCGAACTATAACACACCGAATGGTAGAGAAGGGCAGCTTGGCGCGGGACGTCTTGCTGGCTATACAAAAGTGAAGGAGAGAATATCATGAAGCTACAAGGTAAGGTAGCCATTGTTGCTGGTGGTGGTCAAGGGATTGGTGAGGGTTGTGTCAGATGTCTAGCGGAAGAGGGAGCAGATGTTGCCGTGGTTGACATTAACGGTGATACTGCCAAGAAAGTTGCTGATGAAGTTAGGGCAATGGGACGTGAAGCACTCCCCATAGCCGCCGACCTGACCGATGAGAATCAGGTAACCAAGACGGTTCAGGATAGTCTTGACTTCTTCGGCAAGATAGATATCCTGGTCAATAATGTCGGTGGCAGTAATGAAGAGACAAGGCGGCTGACACAAGGATACAGGGAGTCACTGGGCGACGATGTACCCCAGTATATGTACTCCGGTCCAGATGTCTGGGATAACCAGTACAGGCTAAACCTGAAAGCTCATGTCATGATGAGTCACGCAGTGACACCCCATTTCACTAGACAGCGAAGTGGCAAGATAGTAAACATATCATCGACTGCCTCGAGACTTGCTGCTCCCACCCTCATGCCTTACAGTTCCCTGAAGGCAGGCGTCATTTCGATAACCTGGTCACTGGCGAGAGCACTTGCCTCTTATAACGTCACCGTCAACTGTATCTGCCCGGGACACGTATATACCCCTCTCTGGGAAAGGGGAGCGATTGCCCGACTCAACAGTATCCGTGAGGCCAAAGCCAAAGGACAAGACCTTCCTCCGCAGTTTGCTGCCGAGGATATTGAGCAACTGTCGCCCAAGGAATTCTGGCTGAAGTACATTGTTATCCCGGCCACACCCTTAGGTAGAGACCAGACGACGGAGGATATGGGACGCGCTGTAATCTTCTTTGTTTCTGAAGACGCCAAGAACATCACCGGGCAAGTGTTGAATGTTGATGGTGGTCAGGTCATGCGTTAGCAGAAAATCCAGTAGATGACCCTGAATCTACGCCCCCAGAATCTCCTTGTGCTTCAGGCCTTTTCCTTGCTATCCGAAGTTCCGCTTCGGGGTGGTGGTAAGGAGATAGTCTGCCCGCGTCACCTTCGCAGCGCTTAGGTTTTTTGGATTATCCACTTTGCTGCTGCTGTTATTTTTGGTAACACTCCTATTTCTAATGATACTGTAAATTCATCAGGAAGCCCTTTCTTAATTAAGTAGCCCATAATCCCAATAACCCATTTTTTCTTTACACTGACTGCTTCCCCTAATGGAGGTTGTTCGAACGGAATCCTTGGTCGGTACTTGATTTCTGGAGTAGCACCAACTGAAATATGCGGTGATGATATCTTTTCTACATCATTCCATGTCTTTGCTATGTTGTTAACTACCAAACGCATGCTAGTAGAGTTGATATTTTCAAAGTTATTAACAATTGCTTGAAAAGCAATCGTATTAGTTTCTGCGATACTTTTAGCCATTACGTTGAAGCCGACAGATTCTAACTTCACGAAGCTACTAGCTATTGATCGAATAGCAGCAGAGTTTATAGTAATTGCCTGAAGAACACTGACGTGCCCCCCAAAAAGGAGTCCAGTTATAATGTTAGTCTAGAAGGACAAAAGGGGGGAACAAATGGCCAGAAGGAACTTCACTCCAGAGCAGATCATCAACAAGCTGAGGGAAGCTGAG
>SDBS01000381.1_pt1 | contig 41821 bp, 22 predicted proteins | sample 2277091 | NCBI WGS metagenome assembly SDBS01 (sample SAMN10404972, study PRJNA504765) | marine sediment metagenome | isolation source: marine sediment core GS10_PC15, 163 cmbsf | place: Arctic Ocean: Southern Knipovich Ridge | collected 2010
ACAGAGCCTGGCTTTACGTCGCCAGCAATACCTGCAAATTGTGGGTGTATAATCAAATCAACGAGGCGAAAAGTCTCCATAAATGAATCTGCCCTTGTGTCCAAAATCCTTTGAACCGGTACAAAATTATTCAAGATAGGAGAATCACCAATGGATAGAAGATATTTAGCGCTTCGAATTGTAGGCATATTTTATAAGGTGTTAGGTACCATAGTTGCTGCAACCACTTTACTCTTGGTGATTGGTGTTTGTGGTACAAGTTTCTTAGGAGGCGCAGCCATCGACAGTTTCGCTCGCCAATTTGGTGGTGATACAAGTTTCGCAGGTATGCTGGGAAGTGTTCTTGGCGGATTAATAATAAGCGGGTTGTTTATCATATACGGAGGCGGATTGGCGTTGACTTTATTTGCTGTGGGGGAGGGGGTATCCCTTCTTATTGCAATGGAAGAGAATACTAGAGCCACAGCATTCTTCATGGAGAAACAGGCTGAACAAGCATCGAAAATTCCTGGACCTACAACTTCGACCGTAGTTAGTGAGAGTTCAGAAACACTCATCAAATAGTTAATAGTATTGTTCAGTAGATCTTTGTAGTGAACCCCGAATCCTGGAATTTATACTTGGTTTTTTTATATGTCCAAGATGCCGGGTGTATTGTCATTCTTTAATTTTAAATTTAGTTGGATTTTATTTCACTTGGATGGGACACTATCGAATCTATGAAACAAATTGTTAATCTTCCATTAAACCCTTGTAAATTTATCATAAACTTGTATAATGGATTAATATATTATTAGAGGGCAGAAAACTGAAGATTTTTCGACAAGTAACATATAAATTTATCAGAAATTCAATTTGGTTTTTTTAATTGGGGTTGGGGACATTAATGGATGAATCAGATAAAAACATCGAATCAAAAATAATCTCGGATCTGAGTGAACTTAAAAATTTAATAGAACAGCAGGATTATTTAGAGATCATCGATTCGGGATTGACCAGAAGGATTGAAAACGAACTCGATTCCATTAAAGATGAAAGAACCGATTCGATTAATCAACTAAAGGATACGTTAGTTGATTACAAGGATGTTTTAAAAACCGGTCTTTCACAAACAATCAATGATGAAATTCAATTACTAGAATCGGGGGAGATTTCTGATGATGAGTTTGAAATCAAAAAAAATGAAATTATACATTTTAATAGATTCTTGAAAATTTTTTCTGCAGACAAAAACCTTGAATTCTCGATTGATTTAGAGGAAATTATTAAGAAGCACGATGGGGAAAAAGTGTTGAACGAAGCAATTTCCTTGAAAGAAAAAACAATCGCAGATATTGAATCTCGGTTAAAAGCCGAAAAAACAGTTGGCGTTGTTTCAGACTCAAAAGCTTTATATGATGAAATCGCAGGTAATATCAGGGATGCAAAAAGACTTCAATACCCACCCAATATTATTGCTAACATTGAAAAAATAAAAGCCGAATGCAAAGCCTATTGGGATGATAAGCGTGAAAAATTTGAAGAAACAATCACCTTAAAACAGGAAGGTGAATATGAAAAACTAATGACTTACTTTGAGAAAGTTCTTAAAAACGAAGGAGAAGAAGCGAAGGTTGAATATTATACAAATCCCGAAACAGCGATATCCAGTTTAGTAAAAATCAATGATGCTATCTATGTTTGTGATCGGCATTGGAAAAATTTCTTAAATAACCGGTTTACCCAACATCTTGATAAAGCTGATGAACAACTTGAATTAAATAATCCTCCGAGAGCAAAAGAAGAGTTGGATGCAATTCTTTCTCCGGAAATGGATTATCTCCGTGAGAAATTAAGTGCTGATGTAAATGCAAGAGTGAATCTGGTCGATAAGGCATGTAACAACGAATTATCTAAGTTCAATGATTTCGAGAACGAAATCTATAAGCGGTCAAAATATTCACCTTCAATTGAAGCCTGGTCTGCGTTGCAACATCTAATTAAGGAACCTGATGATAAGCGTTTTACTGAAAATAGTTCCGTTTGGTTGGACAAAACAAAAGATGTTCGAAAAAGTGTTGTATTAGAAACTCAAACCTGTTTACAGCAGATTAAAAACGATATCAATGATAACAAACTTGTCCAAGCTAAGGATTACGCAGTTGATATCAAGGATCCCATAGAGCCGTACAAATCTAATTTTCAAAAAAGTTATGATGAAATTTTAAGACTTATCGATTTGGTCGAACAATTGGAGACGGAATTACCGAAAATTGATGATGAAATCAAAGCCAGGAATTTTGAATCAGCCGGTAAACGAATAGAAAAAAATGGCGCTGATCTAGAAGATCTTGGAATAATTGAACAAAGAAGGTATTTGGCATTACAGAATAAATATCAGCTATTCAATAATACTGATGATCTGCTAGAATCATATCAAGAACGGATTAAGAAAACTGAAAATTCCGCGAAATTAAATGAGATTCTCACAGATATTGAATCAAATATTGATAGTGTTCCAGAAGAGTACGAAAAGGATTTCAATGATGTTCGGGAACTATGTAATGCAAAATTCTCATTTTATTTGGCAAAAGAGAAATTAGATGTAATGGGAGATTATGAGGAAGCAGAGCAACTCTATAAGATCGCAGTCCAGCATCCAAATTATCATGATCGAGCCAAAAAGGAAATTCAGGAATTAGAGAAAACAAAACTCCCAGCAAACGAAAAAGTTAAAAATACTCTAGATGAATTAACAAGGTTGCGCAACCAGAAAGATTATTGGACTGCATGGAACAAGATCAATAAAGTTGAAAAAGAACCGGCTCAAAACGATTTGAAGGTAGAACTTAACCAGAATAAAGAAGAGTTTCGAAAACTTATCGAAGATGAATCATTTTCTTATTTAGAAACCAGTATGATGCGTGGTGAAGGTGATCCAACATTGCTCAGAGATCATGTTAACTGGTTAAGGAGAGTGAACAACCAAAGATATGAAGATATCCAAGGTAACCCTTGGGTGCTAATATACCGGCTGGAAGCAGAAAGCGCAGCCAAAACAGGTAAATGGAAATTATCTTCAGAGAAATATCAAAATGCCTCTGACGAGGCTTCAAATTCTAATGATCATGATGAAGTATCGGAAGCAGAAAACTACCAAAATTACTCAAAGGGAGCATTGAAGCAATATGTATTGGATCTTTATCCAAAACTGATAATTGAAGAGGCAATCATAGATATCGATAACAATTTAGAGCATAAGTTTAAGGAAGATCCTGATCTGATGCAAGGAAAGTCAGATATTTATGAAAAAAAGTCGGATGGATTGGAAGACAAAGAAAACTTTCGTGAAGCAATAAGGAAAATGAATCAAGCGATTGAATCAAATCGCTTAAGTCTTCAATATGCCAGCAGATGGATGAGGGCAAATGGGCCTCCAACCTATGAAGTAGCTCGAAACAAACTTTTATATCAGGATTCAGAAAGGGTCTCTGAAGAACGGATCGAAAATGGAAAACAGAAAATTGAAATACATAAAGATAAACATAAAGTTTTAAGTATAAAGGACGAGATTTTTGAATTATTACCGAAATTGTAATATCGTTTTCTGATCACGATCTCAATTAGGGATTAATTAATGGAAGAAAAAAACACAAGCACTGATATAAACAAGAATGTTTTATTTAATCTGGTCTATGCGATTGAAACAGCTGAAGATTTTACTAAAGAAGTTAATATACCGGAGGATCTAAAAGAAAATTTTTCCAGGTGGTGGGATCAAAGAAAACGACGCACTTCAAAGCGATTACAAAAAGGGATCTCCAACCTCAAAGGTGAGAATCCATTCTTACATCTCCAGTATGGGATAGGGATATTTCTGCTTGATAAAAGTAAACAGGCGGGAATTGATGCATTGATCAATCAACTACCCGAACAAATCAATGAGATCAATACTGAAGTAAACAGGCATATTGCACAGAAGAGCGGAGTAGGAATACCCCACGATAACCCATTAGAGGTAATTGAACATCAGTTGTCTAGAGCATATAACTCCAGGAAAAAAATTCATGATTTGCGTACTGCAGTTGGTTTTATTAAACAATCCCTTTATTCAAATCACCGCAATCAAATCACACAGTTGGAACCTGATTTACAAAATAAGCTCGCACAATTCCTAAGTGAATTAAGGTCTGAATCCGCAGAACCTTTGGATGAGCTGATTCAGAAAATAGGGCGTTTGCAATATGTAACATCCAATATCGACAATAAATTACCCGATGCTTATCGGACAAATCATGAATCCAGTTGGAACCAACTGAATCAATGGTTGGTAGGTCAGGAAGATCCTAATGATAAAGAATCTTTCTGGGTTCCAAGTGATCTAAAAACGCATGTCACCATAAATTGGATTGGCATTGCAATTAGAACTCTAAAAGACCTTCGAAAGGAAATCGCCAAAAGGAAAAGAATCGTTGAATGGTGTTTGCGCTGGGAAAACATAGAATCTGAAATGTATCTTTCCGAAGAAGAGAGTAAAGAATTAAATAATGATCTAAAAGAGAAGGATTGGGTGCAGTCCTTTGTCATTGGTGCACAAAAATCAACCAAGAGTTTAGTGAATGTGGAATCAATATTTGAATATGCAGCTGCCCAATTGGAATGGATCTCCGATAATTGCGAACCGGAAGAGTATTCTTCCTGGGTTGAAGGTTCCAGAATTTATTTTTTTGATTCGATTTCTCAAAATTCAGGCATCAATACCAGTGCCGAAATGGAATTACTCATTAAGAAAGATGAATTTAAAAAACTGCAAGCTCTTAAGTTATATATTTCCAGAAGGATTTCTGCTATTGAAAATCTGAGAGATCGTTTGATCTATATTCTTGGTGGCATTGATTCCAGGAAGAAAACCATCCCTGAATTTACTCTTTGGAAGGACAACTGCAAAGCAATTATTTCATTAATTCGCCAGGCTAAATTTCAGGAAGCACAGGAATTTATTTCTAAATTACAAGGAAACGAAACACAAGATAATGTGGAGGAATTGGAGGCTTTAAACTCACCTCCGGAATCATTGGGATTTGCAATCAACTATTTAGAAGTATTACTTTCCTTGTATAACAGCAAGGATTCAACTCAATATATAGAGAATGATCAGATCTCTCCTGGAATCGATGAGATTAAGCTTACGGCATATGAAGAGATGTTACTATCTGAAGCTACAGATAAACTGGCATCACTAAAAGATGAATACAGTAATTTTGACACTCTGTTACGGATTCGCGATCAAGTTGAAAAAGGATTCAAGGACGCATACAGTGGATTCGATGCAGGTTTGGAGAAGATCAGTAACACAAAGAAAAGTCAAAAGAGTGCAGCAAGAGCGTCAACTATTGATTTTTTCGCGACCTGCCAAGAACTATGCCCTGAAAATGAGGAAGTAATTGGCTGGCGACCGAAATTGGGTAATCGAGCACCTGCACCACCGTCGAAAGAAAAATGGAATGAGAGGTATCTGAGAGGACTGGTCTGTAAATAGAGTAATTCATGAGAATCGCAATTATCAGTGACATCCATACAAATACCAAAGCTGTCAGTGCAGTCTTCGAAACAATCGAAGATTCTTGTGTTGATGAAGTTTGGAGTCTGGGCGATTGGTTTGGTTATGGTTCAGATAATGCCACGAACTTCTGGTTGGTCATACGCGACAATTTAAACAGATGGGACTTAATCAATCGGCCTGTGAATTGTGTTTTGGGTAACCACGATCTGGCGTTGCTAGACAAAAAAATACTTTACGATTTTAATGTTAAAGCTTTAGGAGCAATCCACAACCAATGGGAGCAACTGGAAAACACTGAAATCTGGATGGAGGAAATTCACCCTTGGTTACATGGTTTGCCATATGTTCTTTCGCCACTACCCGGCATTTATATCAGCCACGGATCTTTTAGAATGAATAATATTCTGGATGCTGTATTGAAATATACTCCAAATACCTCTTCTCATGAGATTAGTTATCGGCAGCTGCATCAATGGATTGAAACTAAACCAGAGTTAAATAACTGTAAGATTATTTGCAAGGGGAAAGGGTGGGAAAAACCAAGGATTTTTATCGCCGGACATACACACGAACAGATATTATGGCAGAGGCGAATTATCGGTAATACTTATAAATGGGAAGAAAACGAGGAATCCAGAATTTCAGAGCATTTCGAATCAAGAACATACCAAAGAATGGAAGCCCTGGTATGGTCCACACCAATACAGCCAACTTTAGACCAGCCAATCTGGCTGAATCCAGGCAGCGTTGGGGATCCGAAGGGTATGAACAAAGGATTTTGGGATAAACCTTGGGCGCAATTCGCAATTCTTGAGTTTTCAAAAGATAAAGAATCGAAAGTTGAATTTCATTGGGTGCCATACCAATAGTATCAATTTATTTTGGAGGAGAGATAAATGAAACTTCAGAAGGAAAAAATCGTGATTTTAATTTTGTGTTTTTCCATGATCTCTATAGTTACTTCTCCCGTATATGCATCCTCAGAGAAAACTCCTCAATATCAGACACCATCCAATCGATGCAATCAAATTGAGCTTGTATTTATTATTGATCAGTCAGGCAGTATGCCAGGTGGTGCTAGTCATCCGGAACCCAATGATCCAGATGATCTGCGTTTTTATGCACCATTACATGTCATCGGAGCAATGGGTTTAGACAGTGTTATCTCAAGAGCAAAAAATTCGCCGCTTATTCCGATTGATTATCATGTAGCATTAATTGATTTCGGATCAATTTCACGCATCGGCATGGATTGGGAAAATATTGCACCATACGATACAGATAACTGGGATACTTTACGTGATCGTTTAGAAGAAGATGTGTCTGCAACATCACGAGGTTTATATAATGAGAATTCTCAAAGTTATTCGAACTTAGGGAATACAAATTTCGTATCAGCGTTAAAGACAGCTAAAGAATTATTTGAGCAAGGAGATCCGCAAGTTGATGATTGCCCCCGTAGAGCTATTTTTTTACTCACCGATGGCATGCCATTTTTGGATGTGGAGCAGGATGATTTTACGATTGACTCACATATGGAAGAAGTCAAAGAAATTGTAACGCAGGACCTTTACAACCTGGGAGTAAATGTTTGGGTCACGGCTGTGAATGATAGTGATGATAATTATTGGCAAGGAATGGAACCGTACTGGCTCGATATTCTGCCAGAACCGGGAATTAGAGAAAATGGCGAACTTGAACAACCAAAAGCTGCGCTAGCACAAACCCAAGATGAGATAGGAGATCGTTTCACAAAACTATTTAGAGAAATAACAGAAAGAGATAGCAAACCGCCTCCAATAGGTCCCGTCGAGATCGGACCATTTCTTCAAGAGGTTTTAATTACATTTTTTAAAATTGATCCACTAGAAGAGCACTTAGATATTAAAGATGCAGATGGGAAAGCTCTGACACCGGCTCGCACAGACGTCGAGGTGGAATTATTTGGGGAAGACCAGCCTATTGAAACTCTGCGTGTAAAAAACCCAATTCCCGGCACCTGGGTGATAGATATAACAGTAGACAGGTCTGACATCTTATTAGATCTTATACCGATTCCAGCTTTTGGACAGATCATTGAACCAATAGATGATCTCATTCAATACATCAAAGGGGAGGTAGCTTTTCAGATCGTGGATATTGAAGACAATCCGCTGCCGGATTATTCCGACACCAAATATAAATTAGATGTGGATGCTGATTTACAGTTTGGAGATCAACGTATCAAGCTGGTATTCACAAGCGATCCAGACCAGGTATACAGAGCATCCGTTATTCCAATATCACTGGAAAAACATGAATTGTCCGTAAGAGCAACCTCAAAACGACCGATTGATTACTCAACACAAAATTTCGAAGATTTTATTGTGATTGAAAGCGTAATCGGCAAATTTAATGTTCGCCAGGTGGAAGTAGAGCGATTGGATAATCCTCTGGTAGAAAGTGATTCAGCAGGTGGATGTGAGATCCAGCGAAGAGATCAGATCACGATATATTTCCAAACACAGACAGCTGATGAAAAAACTCCGGTGATCTTAGATCTCCCGGTAACATGGGAAGCACAGCTGCAGGGTCCCAATACTGCCAGCCAGGTTGTGATCGATGGTCCAGATGAAAATGGAAAATATAAAGCTGTTATGACTGTCCCGGAATCCGGCGTTCACCAATTGTCTGTATCCGCGGTTGTTACTGATCTCCAAGGAAATACAAACAATCTTTATCAAGATACCAGTGCATTCACTTTCGATGCCGCTCCGGTAGATCAAATAGAGTTAATAGTAACTGCACCTGATGTAGCAGATCAATCCTGGTGGCAAAGGTTATTGAGCGCTTTTGGATTGGCTGATGATGATCCATGGCACCAGACAGCCAGAACACCCCTGCGAAAATGGAACACAACCTCCCTAGATATCAGTCTCATAAATCCAATCACAGGTATGGAGGTTGATCCAGAGAAAGTACTTGTTTCCCAAAGCGATATCCCGATTCAAGTTATCATCACAGATAAGGAAAATAACCCTGTTGGTGAAGTTATTGTGGAAGAAACAGCCGTGGCGGGTCGTTATCAGGCAAAGATAAGTGGTCTTGAAATTGACGATTATGGGGTCTATATCGGGTTGGCGCCGGATGTTCAAGCGTTTTGTGGGTATTCACTGCCAGGCCATATAGATGAAACCCTAAAGCGAACAGAAAACCCAATCATTTATGCAGAATATATCATATTAATTCTGCTCTTAATACTAGGATTACTAATTTTGCTTAGGTTCTTATGTCGACGACGCAATGCTGCAGATGGTTATCTTACCATTTTAGATTCTGATGGACGACCAGCAGGTGGTTGGTACAGAAGTTTACATGGACGAAATAGATGGCGGTTGAAAAATGTTCCTGCGATCACCGGGATATCGGAAATACAGGTTAGCAGCACCGAATCGAGCTGCGGTCGAAATCCCTATCCAAAAGGTGCCATAAATGTCACTCTTGTCCAGATGGACCTTTTCGGTGAAGACGAGGGTCTCATTGAAAGAATTTGGGGTTGGCTGAAAAAATTATTTGGCCAGTCAGGCGGACCACGTAAATTGTTGGGTGAATCTCATAAATTATCGCTCAACGAAACCCGGGGATTACGATCATTCCCAGGATTCCATATTAAATTTGTAAAGCAGGAAAACCAGATCTTCAATTAATTCCCAAATATAATTAACAGAAATGGAGGACAAGATGTCGAACAATATCAGTGAACCCAATCCAACCATAGTTGTTGGATTAGGTGGAACAGGGCAGTGGGTTGTCTGCCACGTGTTGAAAGAGTTAATGGAACTTTACGGATTGCAAAAACCGGAACAATTGTCTCAAAAAGTGCAGATCTTGTCAATCGATACTGATTTTAAGAATGTTGCCACAGTGGGAATTGCCTCCGGAACTCCTTCCAGCGCTCAAATTGGTAAGGTCAAATTATCGAATCAAATGATCATACCGATCGGTGGAGATGCAAATGAATATGCAAAAAGAATTGCTCAGTCCAAAGATGATGTGAAGAGCATTGGTGGGTGGTTCGATGCCAATTGGTTCTTAAGTCAACCTGGCGCGGAAGCCTTATTAAAGCTAAGTTCCGGAGCCGGAGCATTCCGTCCGCTGGGTCGCATTGCAATTCCATACAATCTTACACAGGAGCCTGTTCCAACATTACGGAAGGCGATTGAAAACGCTATCAACAATATAAACGCGACCAAAAGACTATCAGCAGAGGATCATTTGACAGTATTAGTTACAGGTTCTTTATGCGGAGGCACAGGCGCTGGTATGTTTGTGGATGTGCCCTACCTTATTAAGAAATTGGCTCACCCAGCGGTCGTGAAGTGTATAGGATTTCTGGCATTACCTCAGGCATTTGATAATACAGTCCCTGCAGGTCTTGATGAAAAAGTAGGAATACGGCGACGCGCGTTTGCTGCCATGAGAGAACTGCGCAGATTTGCCCGGGAGATTAATTATAAAATCGGTTATCCAATGTTTTACACCAGCAAGGAAAAAAGTAAAGGCGATGATGTGCTGTATGGTCGTCTTAATAACACACTATTTAATTTCTTATACTATTTTGATGCTCAGTTACACCGGTCCATCATTAATCCAAATGGTGTTCGTGAAAGCATTCCGATAAATCTTGAAAATGGTATCGCTCCCTTGATCGCAGAAGCGATGTTAGTGTGGATTGATGGAGTTGCAGAAGTGGTAATTGATTCTCACACAGCCAATATTACATCGAAAAGAAGTGATCGAATCACCAGTGGTAACCTCGATGCTAATGCCGCTACTGCTGGTGCGATTGGAGCCTATGCACTGCAGCTGCCGATATACCACATTGTTGAAGGTTGGTCGCATAAATTGGCACGGGAAACTCTTAGAGTCTTTCTTGGTATCCACCCGGAAAGAGGCGAAGATGAAAACGCAAAAATTGCCAAGAATCTCTATGATAATAGGAAGGGTGATACGCAAAGTCCATCCGGTGCATCTGCAGCTTTGGAAGAATGGAAGAAGGGACAGGTGGGAGGTGTTGCTCTAGGGACTCTATCTCTTGACCATTTAGAGACAGGAACGTCTATCCAATCAGGTGAGGCGGCTGGAGAGAAACGGATAAGAGAAGTAAAAGCGAGACAAATTGAAGTTTGGAAGAATTTATTTGAACCTCGGTCCGGAGGGACCGATCAATTCGAATCTCTGTCCGGATGGACCGATCAAGAGGATCGAATAATGACTGAATTCCTCTATCCGGAAGATATAAGGCTTCCTGGGAGCTCGTTTTTAAATAAAAAAGTCCGCAAAGCCGCCGTCTTGCCCCCAGTGGGAGATCAAAAAAAGAACCCAAAAATCGCTGCGGATTTAACTAGAATGGCTGTTGAAGATTTCCTCAATTATCATCTGGGTGAACCGGACTACAAAACCCAAGCCAGGGGTGGGAGTGATCGGTCACCGGAAGGTGATTATCCTCAAATCCTCAGAAGGGGCTCTGAAGATCATATCCAACAGTTCCAGGATGCACTAACTTCATGGACAGCAGAGATCTTGAATGGCGTCACGGATGAGGAAAAGACCGACCAAGAAACTCATCAAACCGCCCGTAAATTTCGAGCAGCAAAAATTGGATATCTTTCAGCGCTTATAAAACAACTAAGTGAAAATTTAAACAGTACTGCCCTTTTTTTGAAGGGATTGGAAGCCTCCCGTTTGGGAGAAGTCCTTTCACTGAGAGAAAGTCACGAGAGCAATGATATTGAAGACCAGATGGAGAAGAAAATTTCGAAACAAAAAAATTATTTCCAGCATCAACAGGATGTACTTGATAAGGAAAGAGATTATATCGCTGCCCGTGAAGCGCGCTGGTCGGCTGAAATGATGTTCTCATTTACCCAGCGAGCAAATGTAAATCTTCGGGAGTGGGTGAAAATATTAGCTGAGGAACTATACAAATCAGTATGGACGGGTCAGGAGCAGGTTCGTTCAAATCGTATCAAATTGGAAGAATTAGGAGCCGTAAGAGAATTTCTTAATATCCAGGACGTGGAGGAAGATCGATATCAAAACTACATAATAGATGAACAGGATGGACACCAAAAAGTGGATGAAATTCTGAATGATTTGCGTTGGTCTATATTAATAGAAGAGAAATATGATTCCAAACAAGATCAAAAGATACCTGAACTAACTTTTAATTTAAAATTAATGGATCAAGAATTTCATACTAACAAATTTGAATTCAATTCTGAATTGTTCCTCAACCGTGTTCGAGAAGTTTTTAAGAATGCTTGGGAAAGAGAAACACTTCTTGGCTGGTTATGGTACTTAAATGATAAGAATATTCAAGGATGGACAATAGACGAACTTGCTGAGAGGCTCGTCGACAAAGGTCAACCTGCTCTTAGGCAAAATGAAGGAGTCAAACCTTATAAGGTGGGTTATATTCGAATGAAAGAAGATGTTGTTCAGGAGCGTAATCAATATGTTAATGACTTAGAACACAAATTGAAGGATTTATCTGGTATAGATAAACAGACTTCTCAAGTTTTAGCTTCTTCAGACCCCTACCGTCTGTCATTCCTGTTTTTTGATGAATTGATTGATGTTGACAAGATCACTGCCTACGCCGAAGGACGTGATGGTACTGGAGGTGTGGGTGGCTACACTTCATTACCTGCAAAAACGGGTGCGGGAGGCGGTACTTCACGGCAGGTTTTACATGTATTCCCGGCGGAACACAATGCAGCTGTGTTTGAAGCTCAGATGGGAGAATTGCTTCCCGATAAGATCGTGATGCTTCTCGAAAATATATCCCAATTTCGGCGTTTCATGTTCTCTTGGGCATACGGCGAGGTATTTATGTCTGAGAAACTACTTATTCATGATCATCACTTTGACGAAGATGGTACATGGATTTTCCGGTTAGCCACCGGACCATTTGAAGAGGATATTGATCCAATTACACAAACGATGCCATCTGAACCTGAATACCGATGGCTGACAGATAAATCACAAATTCAACCCCCATTAATCCGTGCAGCAGAGACCATGTTGATCGGGGGAGTCGATAAATGGCAGATTGAAGGATATGAATTGAATATAAATGATGACCGCATTCAAAAAGAGATCAACAGACAGAGGCAGCGCTTATTAGAAAGGGAAAATATCGGGGAAAAGAATCCGGTCTTAAAACAAACCATCGAGAATATGCAAGGAAATTCAGAAAGCGAAAGAAAACGTAAAAGAAATGCTTCGCTTCATCTGGCAGAATTTGAACATCTACAATCCCTGAACGTGCGCCTGGAAAATATGCTGCTGCCTGAATTGGAACAAAAAATCGAAAATCTCGATCAAGGCAATCGCGATGCGGAAACTTATCAGCAAGATCGATCCGATTATGTATTGGACACATACCTGATGCGGCTAATGCAGCGGGTGATTTCCGAAGAGTTGATCAGCCTGAAAAAGATGATTATTGGTAAATAATATTATTGAAAATTACTTGAAATAACTTATTTAAATAATAAGAATTTGGAGGAGGGTATTATGCTAAGGAATCGACGGCATATCCTGATTGGAATATTTCCAGTCTTGATTGCTCTTTTAATTGGATTTCTATTCCCAATCGTTGTCTATGGGCAATCCCCTTCTTCTTTTATCGGCGGCTTCACCCCTGAAGGTGATCCCTACCTCGGGGATCCGAATGCACCCATAACCGTTATTGAATATGGGGCATTTGAATGCCCCTACTGCGCCGATTTTCACAAAGACGCGTTCCAATTAATCCAATCAATCTATATCGAATCCAGCGAGCTACGCTGGGTATTCAAAGATTTTCCGATCGTCAATCCCTCCGAGGGTGCCATCGCAGCGGCATGCGCGGGAGAACAAGGAGCGGTGCAGTTCTGGGAAATGCACGATACGCTGTTCTCAAAACAAGTGGATTGGATTAACTCACCTGAGAAACGGACAATATTTACTCAATATGCCGGTGAAATCGGCTTGGATACAATCCGGTTTGTTGATTGTATCACCCAAGGGCATGTGACTGCAGAGATCAACCAGGATCAGAACGAGGGAACAAGTGCAGGCGTTACAGGCGCGCCTGCATTTTTAATAAATGAGACTCTGGTCCAAGGTTATTTAACCTTCGACGAATTCGCCAGCTACTTAGAAAACGAAAAGCGTTATACAGATACTGGGCTGGTGAAGATAGAGTCAGAAGATGTGCGTCGAGTAATCGAGTTGACCAATATTGAACGCCGTAAAGAGGGATGGGATCCCTTAAAAGAAAACCAATTATTGAACCAAGCCGCTGAAACTTTCAGCCAAGCGATGGGAATGAATGATTTCTTCACACATACAAATCCAATCGACGGTTCTTCTCCTTCCGACCGAGTATCTGCTGTTGGTTACCCTTGGAATTTTGTGGCTGAAAACCTGGCAATTGGATCCGATTCCCCTGAAAAGGTGATGGAAGGGTGGATGGACAGCCCCGGTCACCGAGAAAATATCTTAAACGAAAATGCTCGTGAGATCGGTATAGGTTATTTTCCAAAATCGGAACAAATCTCCGACTGCCAGAATGCACCCTGCCAGCATTACTGGACCCAGCTTTTTGGATCCCGTTCAGATGCACCTGTGTTAATAATCAATGATGAAGCTGCTGTAACAAAAACACCTGAGGTGCAGCTATATCTATTCGCCCCAGCTTGGGTTGAAGAGATGCGTTTCAAGAACGAAGGCGAGGATTTTACAGATTGGGAACCCTTCAATAACCAACGCAGCTGGACAATAAATCCAAAAGATGGTGAACATGTCGTGGCTGTGGAGCTGCGTAATGCACAGGGTAAGAGGGATTCTGCATTGGATTCAATCATCCTGGATCCATATGGACAAGTAGGTACTTCTGATTCTGATTTGAATACCCCGCAACAACAAGGTGAAAGTACACCATCTGGTGCAGTGCGGCTGACCAGAAATTCTTCCAAAAAAACCGCCAATGTCGGCGATGAGATCCAGGTCACTCTTGACTTAATTGGCGATTCAAGCGATTGTGAAATTGAAATCGTACGCCAACCGGTCGATGCAGTTCTCGTGATCGATAATTCAGGCAGTATGGAAGAAGTCTTAGATGATGGCACAGATGAAAGCAAATTGAATGCTGCCCAACGGTCTGCGATCTCATTTGTTAATGCAATGGAATTGGGAACGGACCAGGTCGCAGTGGTTGAATTTTCAGACACGGCAGATTTGCTGCTTCCATTTTCCATATATCCAAATACAATTATGAATGTCATCGATGCCATCCAACCGTCCGGTGGTACTGATATATCTTCAGGATTGCAGCAGGCATATCGAGAATTATTGGGTGATTCAGCGCGTGAGGATGCCTTAAAAGTGGTTGTCCTGCTGTCTGATGGTAAAAGTTCAGGCGATCCGATATTGGAGTCCCAAAAATTAAAGGAAGATGACATTTTAATCGTCACAATTGGTTTGGGGCCTGAAGTCGAGGATTTTGAACTTAAAAATATTGCGACAACTTTCGATGATTACAGGTTTTCTCCTAATACTATTGATCTGGAAAATATCTATCTTGAGATCGCTGAGGATATTCAAAGACCAGCCGCCGGTACCAATATCATTCTTACGCATCAATTTGATCCCACCAAATTCGAGGTTGATATAGACTCGATCGAACCAAACGGAAATCTGTCATATGATCAGATCATCTGGTACCTACCCAACATCGGGGACGAGAAGATCTCCTTCAAGTACCGCACAAAACCGCTGGAAGGTGGTGAAATGAATATTGTAGAGGGGGATGAGCTTTCCTATATCGAATGCGCAGCCGAATTGAAAACTGAAACACTCAGCGCTGGTTTACCGCTTGTCGTTCAAACACCTCCTCCTCCTAATACGGTTGAATTTGAGAGAAAAGTGGTTCCCAGTGAGATAGAGGTTGGAGAGGATGTACGGGCAATTTTCACATTAAAAGGATTTCCGGATCTATGCCCAGAGCAAACTGTCCGCCCTGCGTTGGATATCGTGTTGGTGATAGATCATTCGGGGAGCATGGCAGATTCTCTTGGTCAAGCTACTGATGAAACCAAACTCCAGGGAGCCCAAAAGGCTGCGGTAGCGTTTCTGGATGCAGTTGACCTCGGTCTGGACCAGGTTTCCATAATAGAATTTTCTGGTTCTGCCAACAAGCTGCAGGATTTATCTATCCAGAAAAGTGATATTCAATCCGCAATTGAAGGGATTGAGGCAAGTGGAGACACCGACATCGCTATTGGCTTAAGCGAGGCTGGCAAAGAATTGTCGAGTGAAAGAAAACGTGATGAGGCTGCTACAGTGATCATCCTATTGTCTGATGGTCAAAGCCCGGCCGCAAGAATGGCACAGCAATTAAAAAGCGATGGGATTCATATCGTCACTATTGGATTAGGTCCGAATGTAATCGCTGATGAAATGAAACAGATCGCCAGCACCCCGGAAGATTATTACGAATCGCCAACAACCCAGGAATTGGGTGACATATTTCTCGTTATCGCTGAAAATATCCAAAAACCAGTCGCGGGTACGCGCGTTATCGTTGATCATCGCTTTGATGCCACTAATTTTTCCGTTGATCCAGAATCCATCCAACCACAAGGCGAACTTTCATTCGATCATATCACCTGGCATATACCGTTTATCGGTGAGGATGAAATCACGCTCACTTATGAAGCAACTGCTGGTACAGGAGGTGAGATCGATTTAGATTTAGGGGATGAAATCAACTATAAAGCTTGTGGCGAAGTTGAAAATTCAATTCTAAGAGACAGCGGATTATCTGTTATTGTGGTGCCACCACCTCCTATTTGCATAATTGTAGATGAAGATATATCCGGTTATGAAAACCAGTTTACTGGTTTCCTTTGCGGTTCGTTCCCGTGGTGGTTTATCCTAGCATTCTTATTATTCGTAATACTATTTCTCCTGATATTTTTGGTGAATGTCGGAGGGATGAGAAACCGCTGGTGATATCACCGCAAGTGGCCAAAGGCATGCCAGTTAATAAATCTGCTGCTGCTGGCATATTTGATGTTTTTATTGGGCTTGATTCTGGGAGAACTGCAGCCGTTGTTGTGCCAGCCAAGAGAAGCGATTTATTTCTGGCGAATATCTGAAGACAATGTGTCTGATATTTATTACAAACCATTAAAGCCTGACCTCCCAGCAGAAAAGTTCAAACCCTTAAATGACCAGGCTGATTGCATCGCCTGCCATACGATAGCCGCAGATAGTGATGTCATTGCGGCAGTTGCAGATGGCAGCAATGGCCCTATATCGATATTACGTTTAGATGGTACACAGGTCCAAATTCCACCTGTTTACGGATCCTACTTGAGTTTCTCTCCCGATGGTACTCAGCTCGCATTCGCTAAGGATGGAAAAGATATATACATCCTGGATATCGCCACAGGTGTTTCTGCGCCTTTGAAAGGTGCCAGTGAACCCGGAGTCACAGAAAGCATGCCTTCGTGGTCGCCTGATTTGAACCCCGACCCGGAGATCGAAGAATTCAGGATCGCGTTTGTGCGTACAACCGGTGAGGCTACAGGTTATGCCATCACAAGTCCCTGCGACATTTACACGATACCATCAACCGGAGGAGTCGCTATAATTCTTCCGGGTGCCAGCGGGGATGGATTTAATTACTATCCTGCCTTTTCACCTGATGGACGCTGGTTAGCGTTTACCAGACATACCGAAGGCAGCACAACACGTTCTGATCCAAAAGCAGAAATTTTCGTTGTCCCTGCAGCAGGTGGACAAGCTATCCGTTTGCAGGCCAATGATCTGGGACCTGGCCAACCTCTGGAGGACGTCAGTAATTCGTGGCCGACGTGGTCGCCTGATGGGGGATCGCTGGCCTTCAACAGTAAGAGAAGAAGAATAGAATGCAATCAATTTGATATCTTTACCACAACCATCAACCCGGACGGCACCAGTGGTGATGCTGCATTGTTGGAAGAAGCTTCGCGGCTAGACTCTTTTGAACATCTACCGCAGTGGGGAAACCCTCCCAGACCCAACGTTCTGAAGAACATTCTCAATTTATGGCCCTGGTTGATCCCTCTGGTCCTGTTGATTCTACTGGCCTGGTGGTTGTGCCAGAGACGCAAATACCCGCATACGGTTGAATTGGAGCGCGAAGTTGAACCTGAATCGGGCTTTGTGAATGAGCAGTGGTTTGATGTGCGCATGACCATGTATGGCGATAATAACGGTTGTGATGAAATCAAGGTCCGCAAGGATGTTGACGTCATACTGGTGATTGATAATTCGGTCAGTATGGCTGACAATGTTAGAATGGGTAGCTCAGGAACAAAATTGGAAGGAGCCAAAAAGGCAGCCATTACTTTTATCGACAACTTGGATGTTCGAAAAGACAGGGTAGGTTTAATTGTTTTCAGTGATGAAGCCCGTGTCCTGCATTCACTTGAAGCTGAACAGAGTTTGTTGAAAACAGCAGTGAATGGCATAGAAACGGATAGTGGAACAGCAATCGATCAAGGGCTTTCAGTCGCTTTACAAGAGATCATTGACCTCAAGAGAGCAAAAGCCATCGGTGCAGTAATTTTGCTTTCTGATGGTGAGAGTGAAAGTTCCAGCGCGATTGAGCAAGCAGAATTGGTAAAAAATCAAGGCATTCGACTCATCACTGTAGGATTTGGAAAAGGTGCTGATAACGAGTTGTTGGAAGCACTTGCTTCCTCCGCAAAGGATTGTCATTTCTCAGCTTCAAATAAACAACTGGAGGACTTATATCGGTCACTGGCTGATCAGATTCAGGAACCTGTAGCAGCAACAAACCTGGTTTACAAACACCAAATTAATGCTGATGAATTTGAATTGGATCCGCAGTCGATACGACCTCTACCAGACGACGACGTCATAGAAGGATTAATAATTTGGCGTTTTGATGACCTTGGATTATCCCCGCGAGCATTTTCTTACCGGGTAAAAGCGCGTCAAGTGGGCGACCCGCTGAATATCGACCGTGAGGATCGCATTGATTATTTCCGCTGTGGGGATAAAGAAGTCGCGAAGGAAATCTTCTTATCTGCCGGATTACCTGTTACTGTCAAAGAAAGAAGGCATTTTGAGGTAATAGCGGTTCGAGAGCCTCCTTTGCCGCTTGGAATTGCACCCAAAAAACCAGTTTGGCAACCTGATTCTGCATTAATGATAGGCGTAGGACAATTTGGACGAAATGTTCTAACGCAGTTAAAGAAAAACCTTGCCGATGCTGGTTCAGGCGAGATTGATCCTCAACTACAATTTCTGCTGTTGGACACCGGTAAATATCTGCACACAGGTAAACCATATAGCTTTGCGGGAGTGGAATTAAACGATTCGGAAGTGATCACCCTGGAGGAAAATCTACAGCCATTAATAGAAGAACAAAGGGATAGTCCTGAAAAAAATCCGGAATTAAGCGAATGGTTCCATCCCGAATCTATATTCGGAACTGTACACCATACGACACTTGCAGAAGGGACACATGCCCAACGTCCACTGGCAAGAACTGGGTTAATCCGCATGATCAATGGGAAATCAACACGGAGAAATGGTAAACTCCTTGATCTACTCGAAAATCAGGTTACCCAAGTCCAGCGATCGCGTCATGGGGTGCGTGTTATCCTGGTAGGTTCACTAGGGGATGGGATGAGTGGTGTTCTTTGGGATATGGCATATTTGGTAAGAGAGGTGGTGCGCCAAAACCTTGGTGAAGATGTCGCCACCCACGTAGAGGGGTATTTTCCTCTGGAAACCAAGGCAAATCCAAATCTGGCAACAACCACAAACGAACTAAATGCAATATCCGCGCTAAGAGAATTAACCTGGCTGCAGTTAAATCCGAACCTTCCGTTTGATTTTAATTATGGAGAAGGGGCACCAGAGTGGTTGCAGCCACTAAGAACACGTTTAATCGATGATCTTTATGTGTTTACCGAGCAATCTGCTGATGAAATACTCGCATCCCAAATCACAGATTTGATCACCTTGAGACTTGATCTGCTCAGCCGGATGGGAGAAGACAATCCCTGGTTTATGGAAGCACGAAACTCGATCATAAAAAACGAGAAGGATTACCGGCAGTTGTTTTATGGTACAGGCGCTAATTATGTGATCCGGTTACCGGCAAACGATATTATCGAAATGATCACCTATAGGTGGGCCAGAGAACTTTTGCATATCTTTTTGGTCGGATATGTCGATAACTCACTGGATTTTTCCATGGAGCATGTTGAAGATCCAGGTTTACCTCCTGACCCAATATCACTGGTACAAGGATTTCTTTCCGGTCAGATCAGCGACGATTTCAAGCTGGATGTAAATGCGCCCAATGAATTGGTTTTAACGAGTCAAATGGATCCCATCGAAAGTGTAGTTTCGGAAGACAAACTGAGGGAGCGACTATCCGCCTATCTGAATTCCACTTTATATCTTATTTTGATGGGAACTTCGCATAACGAATGTATACGTCCGAGAGCAGGAAAAATCATCTATACGGTGGAATTCTTAAATCAACTTTCCAGTTACCTGGAGTTAACTGTCAGCCAGTCCATCGATTCTTCGTCACAATCAGAGTCAGAAAAAGCTAAATCGAGGGTTGTTCTCAACTTAACTGCCACAGTTGTTCACGATACTCGTGAGCAATTCGAGAATTTGTATCAAATATTAATCGCTGTCTATGAGTCACTGCAGCATCATGAGAAATACCTGAAAGAGCGGATAAAAACAATGAATGCAGTTGAAAACCGATTATTCCTGTGGAACAAACTCGTAGACCCGAATGGAGAACCATTAGAAAATGAGAAGCCCTTATATGAGATATGGTATCAAGATATTAGTGAAAGTGAAAGTCTGGACGATTATGTCGAACAATTGATTTGGAATAGTCCAAATGGAAAGCCACTTGACCTAGCAATTGTCCTAAATAAAGAAGAAGAATTGATTACCACAATCCTGGATGAAACCAATCCCGACAAATTTACCGATCAGTTAGTAGAACTTGCTAAAGCAGCCCTGGTTGATCTCTGGGATTTTGCAGATCTTAGCGATTATCCAGAAGATTTATTGTTTGCCATAAAAGATAAGCAGCAGGATGTAATCAATAAGACTTACTGGAATGAAGAATATTATCTCTTAAGCAGCTTACCTAAACATCCTTTGCAGCGTTTTGCTATCGCCAGGAGTGATGACTTAAAAGTGCAGATGGAAGAATTTGAGAGCGCTTTGGATGAAACAATCGACCAAAGCAAAATTACTACAACCAGATTATCTCTTTCCGATCCACTTTCATGGCAAATAATCAGATCCGCTGATGGGTTGTCTCCATTCGCTTTAAGACGGTATGAAAAAATAAACGAAGTATATACTGAAGATGATGAATTCCGCTCCATATTCAGCTGGGATGCTTTAAATAAACGTTTGAGCAGTGAATTTGGCAATGTAATGCTGCATCCAGTTGTTGCCGCGGCACTTATCGACCGACAAAAAGCTAAACTCTATGCACTGGCCTTTGCGTCGGATTGGATCAAGCAAGCTGAGGGCAAGTGGGGGATACAAGTCGACCAATCCTCAAGTCCGATATACGAATGGGGTACTCCATCAGGTTGGGATAGCAAAGTCTATGGCTTGTTGGATTTTGTTTATAGATCTCCAGATGAAACTGTGGAACAGCTTGAAAGAAATCTAAAGCAATACGCCCCAACCTTGATGACCAGATGGAGCACGATCGCTAGTCAAAGCGAAGAAATGGTCACCATACAGGTCACAGAATCTGACACGAAGTCATTGGATTGCCTGGCTTGGTGGGCGGTGAGAAAATATGGGAAGAGCTTTATTGAATAGTGGCGAACAATAGGAGGCTACTTTGAATATTAGATTTCAGCTCAGGCAAGGCGACCAAATTAGAGATATTGATACAGATGAAATCTACCAGGTCGATAGATATATCAGTTCCGGAGTTTACGGCGTGATATATGATGCAATACCCCTTTCATCTCAAGAAAGCCAAATAAGAAATAATCATAAGGTCGTCATTAAATACGGCCGTATCGATGAGGATTCTCAAGCAGATGAGAATTCATTGATTGAACGAATTGATACTTTGAATCATGTTTTTGAGCTAGAAAGGAAAACGATCAAGAAACTCAGCAAATATTCCAAAGACAGATATGTACCTTGGACCAGGATTGGAGAATTTGTAGATCAAACATCTGATCGAAATCCGCCCATTTTGATCATGCAGATGATTGATGACCGCTTTCTTCTTACAAAAATGTTCCAACATGACGGAAGTATTGATGACGAAAAATTGGCCATCGAAACCGGTATTCAATATATTGAAATGCTGTCCATACTTCATGATCAAATGCGAATAACCTGTGGGGATAGAAAATTAAATGACATTCGCCTTAAAGATGAGGCCTTATATGTTTTGGATTGGAATGTTATTCATGAATTAAATAAACTCGAGAGCGGCGATCAAGACAACCTAAAAATGATCCAATCAGATTTTCAGGTTTTCGGTAATTTGTGGTTCCAAATGTTGATGGGTTATGGTCCAGGAGCTCTTGACAAATTAGTAATTGACGATCAACCAGGTTCAACCAGCAGTTGGCACAAGATAACTCGACCACTAAGAAAGATACTAGTCAAATCATTAAAGAGTTCAACAGGTTATGGATATAAAAATTCGGAAGAGATACAAAGTGACCTACAATCACTAAGTGAAAATTATAAGAAGAGCAAAAGCGAGCTTTATGATGATTTTAATGAAATTCGAAATACCGATTCTGAAATTAACATTCAAATGGATCAGATTGCAGATATTTTGAGCATTTTCAATAGAAGTTATCCCGATTCCCATCACACAACTGAAATCCGAACCTGGTATACAGCAAATAAAAAATTTTCTAGTGATGAATTTCAATCCAAATTCTCAGCAATCGTTAAATCTTTGAAGTCTGGTGAAGAATACAACGTTGGGGGGTTGGATAATTTAAGAAAAGACCATCAATTTCAGAATTCACAAAAACTTCAAGCATCGCGATGGTTTCATGCTGCCAGTTTTCTAAGATTATGGGGAGAAACATTGGGATCAGATGTATTGAAGGATTTGCGTAAAGAACTTATCAGATTCCTGGAAGAATCAAATAATTGGGGCATTACCAAGAGCCATGCTAATTTAGACCAGTTTTCTGAGATTTGGAAAGACTCCGTAAACCAGGTTTTAAATAAAAAAGGCATGGGAGATCTGGATGTTTCACCGGATGAATATCCCAATGAAATGGGATATCACATTGAGGTTGTGATCGCTGATTATAAGATCTGGGATGATGTTTATTTGGAACAGCGATCAAAGGACCAGGAAGAAAAATTGCGCTTTTTTGAAAGAATCGAAGACCATCTTCTTCAAATAAAATCCATTGACCCTCTCCATGCCAATTTGATTCAATCTGAAGTAGGCTATCCTTTGTCCGGAGTGATCGCAGAAATGCGTGAAGAAGTATCAATAAAAGAAGCGAAACAAAAGGTTGAAAAAACAGCTGAGGAAGCTGTCATCGATGTTGATGCCGCTCTTGACAAAGCAATTGACAGAGATGATGTCATATGGCCACAGGAATTGAATATTAGTATTCAAAGAATCCCGATGGATTCTAGACTGGGAAATCTGGCATTTTTGAACCGTTCAATTCAAGATAGACAAGGATATCTCAGTTCAAACAATCTTCAGAATGCCAATCAAATATGCAATGAACTCCGGAGTGATTATCCTGTAACCGCCAGAAATTTACGCTTAGTTTGTAGTAAATTAGCTCTTGCGCGAATAGAGATGATCAATACTCAGAGATCAACCCAAATCGAATTTCAAGAAGGCTTGACCATCGCTGAAGAGCTGAGGAAAAAAGACTGGGATTTAGGAGAAGAGCAGATGAAGAAATTGGAGCACGAAAATGAACAGCTTACATTAAAAAATAAAACTGCCTCGGATTTAAATGAAAAAATACGGGGGATGGAAAATCCTTCAGATAATATGGAAGATACGCAATTAGACAGGGCGTTAAAAGATGCAATCCACCAAAATGTGGAAATACTGGATACCTGGGATGAATCAAAAGATGTCAGTATGACGGAACGTTTTTTGGCAATTCGAGAATTGGAGCGTTATAAAAAGAATCTAGAAGAAATCGATACGAGCATTAATAAAAAGTATTCATCGCTAGTAGAAAATTCAGAAAATATCGGTGCCCTATTAGAAAAATTGAAAGATATGCAGACCATGGATACCTTACAGGAACTGGTCCAGAATAAAAAGCGGATTGAAGAGTTGGAAGGCTGGTTGATCATACTTGATGATCAGAAGATGGAAGAACTTAATCAGCGGTATGAGCTCCTTAAAAGTAGATTGATGGTTATCAACACAGAGTGGTCTCAGATCGAAGAATTAAAATCCGGTGTTGCCAGCGCACTTGGCCGTTCAGAAGATATAGAAATGCTCAGCCCATATGGTGACCAATCTGTCTGGGCGAGTTTACTTTTTAATGGTGATATTGAGCGACTTGATCATGAGTGGAAGACATATAAAGAAAGCAGTCACACCATTAGAGATTTTGAAATTCTCTCAAAATGGGGCAGGTTCTTGTACCACGCACGCAGGTTAAGGGATATCAATAATGAGGTTGCAGAGATCACCAAGAATTTTGAAAGCAATTTGGTAAATTCATGGAGCGCAGTTCGGTCATACTGGTCGATCATTGAAAATACACCTATAGAGGTACTGGCGACAAAAGAAGGAAGTAATTCGATAAATTATTTGGCCGATTTTAGAGATGGATTCCAGAAATTAGTCAGAAATCCAACTGGAAAACAAGGCAAACTCTTAAACCGGGGTGAACCAAAAGTGCAGTGGGATGAAATGGTAACGGTTGTGAGTGAGTGGATTGAAGAGTTGAACAAAAGACGGGAAATCGGTTCTAAGATACTAAAGTTATTGGGTGTTGAGATAAACGAAACGCCTGAGTTCATTACAGCAGGAGGCGAGTGACAACATGCATAATCCTAATAACCCTGAAGAATTCAATCGATCCCGCCGTAATTCAAAAAAATATTTAATAAGCATTCAGGACCCACAGCAAATCCTTCTGGAAAAACAATCGAAAAGGCAAACACGTTGGTCGTTTGTCTTAATAATACTGGTAATCCTTTCCTGCGTTGTTTTTGGATTATCAAATTTTATGCCGGATGATATTTTTGGGGGAGAAGAAGCTCAAACTGAAATAATTGAACCCGAACCTATAGTCACTGAAGTTATTGAACCCACACCTATAGCCACCGAAGTTATTGAACCCACACCTCAGGAAATTTCAAGTGAAGTACGAGAAGCCGAAGATGTAACTAAAAAAGGATCACTGGTACTTAAACCAGAAGGAGGAGTAGAAACAAATATCGCAGAAACCGCAAAAATTGAAGTAGTGTTACTGGACGAAGAAGGAAAAACACCCCCAACTGAGGGGATTCTCATCAATCTAAATACGACTTTTGGATCGCTGAGTTTAGATGAGAACACACCTGGTACGCCGTCTCTGGATGTGCAAATAATTGATGGGAGAGCCATTGTGGTATTCCATGCCGGCGAAATCCCTGGAGAAGGGAAAATATCTTCCCAATATGATGAATTTGAAAAAAGTATAAGTATAAAAGTAAAATCAGATAACATTTACACTATCAATCTAGAAAGAGGTAAAGAAAACTTTCCATCTCCAATTGAAGAGAATTATTCGATTGAATACAAAGTTTCAGTTGTAGATACACAGGAAAATCAGATCCCAGATCATCAAATTAATTTTAAGATCGCTTCCGGTGATTTAGGGGAAGAAATTACTCAAAAACTTGAAGTAATAAGAGATGAAGCAGATCCTTCATTATATAAGATCGAATTCCCAGATTTATCCAATCACCCTTCTAAAATTGAGTTAATCGTGGAAACCGAAGGTGCGGAGAAATTTATTGAGAATATTGATTTGCCAGCTATATTATCTGCAGACTTTCAAGCGAATTTGTTTTGGAGGAGTTTATCAGAAGATGTGGATCCAAGGGATATCCCCGAAGAAAACACACTAATGGTTTTTCCACGGATGTCGCTTGAAAAAGTGTATTCAAGGGAGGATCCTGGCCCAAGAGAAACTGGAAGATTTGTTCCTGTTCTGGTTCAATTTGCAACAAATAGAGCGAATATTGAGACGTATGAAGGACATTCGAAATTCAAAAATAAGGACTATTGGCCAATTTTCTTAAAGCAAGATGGAACTGTCGGAACCTCAATTACTGGTGATTTTCGGCCTGGTATATTGGAATACCAAGTTTATTCAATCTCTGAAGTCAACACTGAAGATTATCCTGGATTGGGTGACAGCTACATCTGGGTGACTTTAGAAGGATTGATGCTAAGGATAGACCTCCGTAAAATTTCCTGATATTTAGGTTCAACCAGATAATACTGGATAATTCGCTGTTGATTAATCTTACATCGATAACATGATTTCGTTCTTCACCATTGGATTGACTTCGCTTTATTAAATCTGGAGAAACAATTCAAGTTGTGTCATTCTGCATGAGTTGAGCCGTGATTACCAAATACTAAATCCGTTCGTAAATATTGAATAGTAAGGTAAATTATGTGGAATAAAAATCCTATCAATAAACTGGTGTTGATCGTCTCTTTGCTATCACTCCTTTCTGTTACCTGTAGTCTTCCGTTTTTTTCGAACAACGGGGAAGAAGAAATTGAATTGGGCGAAGATACTGTTGTATTTAATCAGAAGATGCTGGAATCGATAAGTTCGGTATCGCCCGACGGAAATACTTACATATTGAAAAAGAATAGTGATGTAAATAAATTAGAATCTGGAGACATCATCATCGGCGAACCGACTGAATTAACACCCTATGGGTTTTTGAGAAAAATCACGCAGGTAACATCTGAAGGAGAAGAGTTGGAAATATCTTCTGAACCTACTTCACTTGATGAAGCAATTAAGAATGGGAGAATTCATTTTCAACAATCACTCACACCCGATGACATCGTACTTGATCCAAGTGTAAAAGGTATAACCATTTTATATGAAGAAGAAGAAAAATCTCTGGAAAAATTTTCGCCGCCGGCTTTTTTTGTAAGAAAGGCAAAAGCTGCAAATCCTATCATACTCCAAATTGAAGATGTTGTTATTTATGATTTTGATGGAGATGAGAGCACGGTGTATGACCAGGTTCTGGCAAATGGGGAAATCAGACTGACATCAGATATCGAATTGGATTATGAAATAAAGTGGTTTGATGTCAAGAGGTTGTACTGGGTATTTAATGGGAATGATGAAATAGATCTACATTTTTCTATGGGTGGCAATATACCAATTATTAAATCTGAATTAAACCTTATTCCACCACTTCGCTTATTTACGGTAGTAGTGCTGGTTGCAGGTCTTCCTGTCACATTTACCCCCGAAATCTTGGTCAAAGGGGGGATGAATGGAGAACTTCAGTTTGATTTATTCACAAGTTTTTATCAATCCGCATCATTTACAGCTGGATTCGAGTATAAGGATGATCAATTTGAATTAATCAGCGAGTTTAAGAACAACTTTGATGCGGATCTTCCCGAGATTGAAGGATATGCGAAGTTTAATGTATTTGCTGGACCACATCTCAAACTGCGAATTTATGAAATGATTGGTCCGTATACCGGGATTATGGGTAGATTTTCGTTTGAATCAGGCTCAGATCGCTGTCCTAAATTTGAATTATTCGGAGATTTCCTCGTAAATGCAGGCGTCGATGTTGATGTTCTTTCGAAAAGGATAATGCACAAGGAATTTCAAGTAATAGATTCTAAAAATTTTACAATTTTGCGCTCGAAAGAATCATGTGGAATAAAAACTACACCGTTTACAATAACTCCGTCACTTACGTTTACTCCCTCTCTAACTCCAACAGTTACCCCAAGTCTAACTCCAACAGTTACCCCAAGTCCCACTAATACTGAAACACCTCCTCAAAATAGATGCAGCTGGGAAGATAAAATTCTAGGATTCTGGATAGATAAAGGTGTATCACCGCACGAATACCTAAGATATTATGCATATGGAAGCGCTGAATGGGGATATGTTTCCTATGACCAAAAAGGAAATCCGGATTACCAAAAAGAATCTGAAGGTGCATATTATTGTTTAGAAAATGATGTAATAAACACACAACTTACGGTCGGTAATTATTTCAACAAATTGAAGTTCTATACTGGTTATACAAAAGTTGATTTCTTGAGTGAAGATGGATCAATTATAAAAAGTACCTGGTATCGTCCTTATGAAATTAGGCCTCCAGAACCACCTGACAGCGACACTGGTACCGTAATATTTATCCACCCATCTGGTGATAGTCTTTCATTCCATCCAGAGATCGTAAATGTTCAACTCGTTCGATCATCTGATGGCAAGGTGATCATGGAAACGCAATCGGATGATAGGGGAGGTTTTCGCTTTGAAAACGTTCCTCCAGGTGAATACTATATAATGCCAGACCTAATTGGAGCATGTATATTTGGTGAATTTATTACATTTACAATTCAAGCAGGAGAAGAAAAAGAAATAATCACAATTTGTCATTGGTAAGAAATCACGATCTTTGATTCCTGAAAGAGCAAAATTAGTCTTGCATGAAGTTCGATTATTTGTGAATATTTTATATCCACTTTACACCCCGATAATAAACCAGTCATTTATTTACAAGAATTGACTTTATACTCTTTTCAGAAATTGTTTTCCAATCTCTCAGCAACTTTACGCAATACAATGAACTTTGTGTCGGTTTGAAACCTAATTATCATATTGCTTTTTCAGTTGCAATCCGATTCGATTGTTGAGGATATATTATCTGGGAGGAAAACTCCATGCAAACAAGAAATATATTTGAATCAATTATTGCTGAAACGCTAAATAAATTTGTGCAATTTATACAATTTCCAATTAAATTGCTATCAATATTCATATTGATATGTGTTCTATTTATTGGATCTCCGAAAACGTCACTAGCATATCATGATAGCAAATCCTATAGGCAAATGAATTCTACCTGTTTAAAGGATATTTGTGTTACCTATGATCCAAGTCTGGCATCCCATGTAACATCAGAATATAGACAAGGTGAAGAATATCTCTGGTACACGTTGCCTGATTATACTGTTTTCACCTTTGAGGATTACCCGATAAAAATCCAGGGTGACGATGGATGGTTCGCCGTAATTGAGATTTATCCGTTACAAGAATTTATGGCTATGGATCCATTACAAGAAGTTGGAATTGGTGATTTAAATAATATGCTCAAAGATCGACCACCATTTGGTCTGAAACGACCCTTCGTTGGTCCGCCCAGTTTTATGCCTCTTAATAATGCGGGCATGATGTTTAGATCAAATGAAAAATACTTGGATTTTAAGAATGGTGCTGGGATCCGGTACTTAACAAAATTGGGTCAGACATTAGTACCATTGACACCGGAAGGAATCTTCTACAACTTCCAAGGGATTACCAGCGATAACAATTATTTCATCGCCGCCAGGTTTCCAGTTTCTGTAAATTTAAACTTCCCGCCACCGCCCCAATCTGAAGGCGATCCTCTATATGAAGAGAAGTGGCTTGACTATAACTTTGATCTACAGGACACTTTTACCCTCACCTCAGATAACCAGTTTTACCCAAATCTAAACATACTTGATGAAATGATCCACTCATTGACCACAACTGGTGAGCAGGCGTTGAATATAAATGTTGAAGTTGATCCTCTATTCGTTTCAGACTTGCTAAACCAAAAGAAAAATCTAGCAAACGATTTGCAAAATGTCGACATCCCAACAAGAATTTTTATGGTTCCTGGTTTGCATGGATATGATGAATCATCGGCTTTGGCTGCTGTTACCCAATTAGCGCTTCAATTAGAGAACGGGAATTTACAACCAGATCAGGTCGAGCGACTTGAAAGGCTTTTGACGCAGGAAAGATCCATGCAAAAGTTTTTGATAAGTTACACCGAAGTCATAGCAGTTGTTTCGGACACAACCATCGATACAGCAAAAGTTATCCTAAGCTTTGTCAATTCAACCAACCGCGCATGGAAATCTTGCCAGGGATTCCTTTGTGGGAAACTTAAGGAAATGGCAAATAAAACAGCCTGGCGCATTATTAGAAATCTTGGCAAGCAATTTATGATGGGACTTGAAGAACCCACAGGCGATTCACGGTTAGTTTCAAACGCATATGATATTGGAATTCGCTTGATTGAGGACAACATTAAGTCGCGACATTCCTTTGATGGCTTTTTAATCGAAACTGGTGTTGAATACGCGGTCACATCTGCTCTAATTGAACCGTACCTCTGGCGGACGCAGCCGTTAATCGATAAAGGTGTTCGTACTGCTGCATATCCATCCGAGGGGGATGTCTGGAGTTTAACCGGTGACACCCAGAGAGCTGATTCCCTTTTAGATGAAATCACCCAAAAAGCACAATGGGAGAGCGATTTAGCTGTCAGTATCCATCAGGACTTCCAAAAAGCTAGTAATCTTTCCCATATTGTCCAGGATATTTCAGACTTGACGTCCTTAGTGAATCCACTTTTTGGTGCAGTGAATATAGGTGCTAAAATCGAACACGCTCTTTTTATTTCACTTCCGGAGTTTATCGTTTTTCGAAACCAGCTCACATGCATTGAATACCTTGCTACTCGAGGGGCAGAGATCGCGTTCGATGCTGACCAACCCCCTGAAGATTGCCGTTACCTTCGAGGAACCCAACTAATACCTGACCCTTTCAATAGATTAGTAAGCTTTCAGGATAAATCAATCTTAAGTCCTATACAAATGAGATTGCATCAATCCTCTACGGAATACCGTGATTCTTTGCATGAGTTAATTTTAACCTCTGCAGGAAATAACGCACTAGAATTAGAGAAAGCTATTGAGAATTTCAGCTATTCACAAGAAACACTTTCCCAAGATTTGGAAATCACACAATCGATTATTATGAAAAGTGAAGAGTTTTCCCAAGAGGACTATGAACTGTTGGATAAATCAGCGGTATTTGAAGTCAATAACCTGACATTATATATTGCCCTTGCCGAAATATTGACAGCTCAAAATACAGGTGAACAACCATTATCCGAGCTTACCATTATCGCTAATGAGGCTGAAACTTTACTTGATGACGTTGATGAAAGTGTGTCTCGAGTGGATCTGACACTTCAGAAGGATGAACCAGCGCTTGCCATAAGAGATATTAAAACAACCATACAAAAACCTACTGAAGTAAGTTTGGAAATTGTCATTGAAAATTATGGGAATATTGATGTAACTAATCTAAGGATAATCGTAGCTTTTGACGATTATGAAACCGAAATCAATGCAGCCGTCCCAGCATTCAATCAAGAGGTTTTTTCTATTAATATCCCCATACCGAAAAGCCCAGTGATCAGTGTCCAAGTATTAACAGGAAGCATGTTCCATGATTCACAGCTTGTACCTATATCATTAATGAGTGTGTTAAGTGAGAATGACATCACTCCGGAAACTTCAAAATCTGATGACTCAAAATTCATTCTTTCTGATTTAATTAAGTTGATATCGATATTGTTACTCATTATTGTTGTTATTTTGTTTATGCTTGTTGTATTGATATTGCTCCATTCTCGAAAAAAGAAACATTCAATATAAGATTATCTAAAGAGCTTCTCCGGGAATAAATTCAACGGTGTTTGCTAGGTGGAAGAAAGATAATGAGATGTCGAAAATGAATTTTTTTAGTAGATCCAAACTGTACAATCACACCTCCTTTCGAATCTAATTAAAAAACAATCGATTTCTCACGCATAGGAAAATCTGTGAAATCACCTTGGAATACTGTTTACAGAATGACGATTGTCTACATAATTCTTGGCGTTATTCTAAGTAGTTGCTCAACCATCTCAAATGGCGAACCTACTGTACCATCAAAACAAGGAGAAAACACAAATACATCATCTACAAGAGAATTCGCTTTGGCTGATCAGTCTTCCCCAAGCGCTGAAGAAGATATCGTGATATCTGACAAGGCAAAGGTGCTGGATAAATCGGCGATGCTAAGTCTGAGAGAAGTGTCAGAAGAGTTGGAAATATTAAAATTCAGGTATTTAACTGAAGAAGTAAAAACTCTTGTGATTGGCGACATTATGTCAATAGCGCCTATTACTTTGATCCCGCAAGGTGCTTTGAGTTACTGTCAAGAATTTCCATATTTACAAATATTCCATGGAGAGAACTCTTCGATAGGTTAGCAATGTTAATTTATGGATCAGATTTTGATGAAAAGATTTTAGGCGAAGGCAAATTTAACTGTCCCAGATGTAAAAAAAGTCGTGGATATAAACACAAAACTCTTGTGAAGAAACTTACCTTATTTTTTATTCCTACTATTACTACTGAAGACTATGGTGATTTTATTGAATGTGATTACTGTGGAACAAGGTATAAAAAAGAGATTTTGCACCCTAAAAACCCAGTTTCAAGAACCAAAAAAGTGTTATTTCCGGCTGAAGCAAAGTCACAAAAAAAACAAAAAGGATTCACGATTGACGAGCAAGAATCGAAGAAATCTGAGGATTTTTCTGATCAGAGGGAGAAGGAAATAAATTTTGTAGTAGAAAACTATGATTGGGCTACCAAAGATTGGAGAACAGGTAAACTTGTGATAAATCTGCAGATTATTGATCCTGAGCAGGTGGATCCTTCAATTAATTTGTTATATCCATATACACATCCCCAGATAACCTTTTTAGGCAGTTTTCTTTGTGACGATGAAGTAATGATGGCGTTTTCCTTAGGGGGAACAAGAATGGAATGTATTAATTGTGGGAATGTTTACATAACCACTGTTAAATCCTGTAAGAACTGTGGTTCCCCTGATTATAAAACTATTCTTCTGTAAAATGATCTAGCTACATGACACTTTTGATTCATAGGTAAGAACATAACCGAATATTATAAGAAAATGCATTGATCAAACACCGTTCAACGAAACGTAAACCAATCTGGAAAATGCTCAGATCACGACGATCCGTGCGATCTACCGAGCGGACGCAGGCCAGCACGTATGGTTCTGGTGCCGATGGAGCCAAGCCAAACATAGAGGATGGCAACCGCCAAAGTCAGACGAGATAAACACAAGAAATGACGCAACATTGTTCGTTCCAGATCAAAACCATGCTTTTTCATGTCACCAGACTTTTCTTCAATCCACATTCTGCATTTGTAGAACCGCAAAGCCATCTGCAGATCGGGTACATAGGTGGCTAAACACCAGGGTTCATTTTCTCCGATCTTCCGATAAACCAGCAAGTTGAACGGACAAATCTCCTTGGCAGTCAGACACCCTTTGTTCAGCAAAATACTTTGATCGGGTTTCTGAATGTAACTACCGAATGCCTTTCAACCGCTTTGTTCGTTGATCCTGACACCTGTAGTAGCTTTCTGACGCAAGACATTGAACCAATGCCACTCGTCCAACTGGCGTAAGAGTGCCACAGTTCCGGTCGAAAGGCAGCATGCCGTCGAAGCCGAGCTGCTCGGATTGATGACCAAAGGTGAAATAGCTCCACCCATTGAAGCTAAATATCCGCTGAAAGACGTTGTGAAGGCGGTGCAACACGCAGAGCGGATTGGCAAACGATGTAAAGTACTGTTCAATTTACCATTGAATATCCAGCGAACTATTAGTTGGATAGTTAATAAAAAGTGGGTGGCCAATGATGCAATAGCAACGCAACCCAACAATCGATTACTCCGACCATGCTCAGCTGCGCTCCGCAAGGCGGCGACATTGATATTTTCTCAGGGGAAAACAGTAATAATTCGATTAATGGAGAAAAGCTATCATAAAAAAATTCCTTATAACCATCAGTATCAGATGATTAGGAAGTCATTGCCTGTGATAAAAAGTTGGCCCGCGCGTGTATAAGGAGAGACGTCTCGCTCATCAAGCTCGGAAAGGAAACTATTATGTCCTACTCAAACTCTTCCCAACCTCGATGGAGACCAAGTTGGGGTTGCTTGATAGCCCTTCTTGCTGCTGCCGTCGTTGGATACAGTGCAGTTCGATATTTCATAGATTGGAGTAATTACAATAAGGGACACCAAGCCTATCAGCAGGCAGATTGTGCACTGGCAATCCAAAAATATGACAGCATTATTAACGGATGGCGGCTGGTTGACGTTGGTGATTATTCTGCCCTTGCCCAAAAAGAAAGGAGAGAATGTCTTCCGTTCCAAGCAGCAGTTAACAAGCAACAAGCCGGAGACCTTAGCGCGGCACTTGTCGCATACGCTGATTTTGTTAGGGTTATCAGCGGCGGTGTTCTGGCCGAGGCCGCTCGCAATAGAAGCACATCCATGTTTGAGCAAGCCAAACCGTCTGCACTCTCCAGTCAAGAGTCGTGCCAAAAGATAGATATAATTCTTGAGAAAGGCCTAATTCCACAACGCGATGTGAACCTACCGCTTTTCTATCTCTCCTGTGGTCAAGTCTATGAAACTGAACTCGATTACACAAGTTCTTTCGACATGTACAAGAGGTTTCTAGTCGAATACCCCGAGCATCAACTTTCTGCCGATGTAGAAACTGCTCTATTAGTCAATCCTACCTCATGTGTAAGATACCGGGCTCTCAAGAATACTGTTATCGCTGAACGAACCGACTTAATGCCCTTACTTTATTACAGTTGTGGTCAAACGTATGATACTAAACGCAATTACACAAGTTCTTACGGCATGTACAAGAGGTTTCTAATCAAATACCCCGAGCATCAACTTTCTGCCGAGGTAGAAACTTCTCTATTAGCCAACCCTACTTCATGTGAAAGATTCTGGGCACTTGAGAACACAATTATCTCTAAACGAACCAACTTTTTGCCATCACTCTATTATGGTTGCGGTCAGGCATACGAAGACGATGGAGACTGGGCAAACGCGGTTACAATGTTTGAGAGTTTTCTTGCTGACTACCCAAACCATCGTCTCGCGTCTGACGTAGAAGCGGCATTGGCTCGGTCAATAGTAGCGCAGGCAAAAGCGGGTAATGCTGGTGAGATACCTGCACCAGAACGTAGTGGCAGTACCAGTAGCGGAGTTACCGAAGTCATTATCCAGAACGATTCGACTGAACGGTTACGTATTGTTTTCAGCGGCCCGGAATCACGCGTTGAGGAATTAGGAGCATGCAGTTCATGTACAACCTATACAGGTATTGGCCCACTGCACTGTCCCGAGAAAGGACCTATTGGACGTTACACGATTAAGCCTGGGCAGTATGACGTTGTGGTAGAGGCAATCAGTGCCAGTAGAACATCGCCTTGGTCGGGAAATTGGAATTTGGCTGGTGGTGATGAGTATTACAGTTGCTTTTTTATCGTTACAACATTTCTGCCTTGATAAACGGCATATTGGTTTCAAAGCGAGAAGTAGGCTATCATAGGCATGCAGGCGACGGGATACCCGCGCGCCTGACGAGGAGCGTTACGCACATTTTTTCAGCGCACCTTTTCGCATCGAGCATCCAATAAACCATATGGGCAACCCTCCGTTGGATGATTGTGCCATGCTTCCAGCTCTTCATCCAATTTGGCAACTGCCCGGCTCACCTGAGAGGAAGTAATCGCTGTGCTGCATAGCTGCTCTGTGATGGAAGACACTTTGCGAATGGAGACGCCTTGGACATACATCTCGGCCAAAACCCGTGTTTATTTATGCCCGTTCGCTGCGCACGCCTTTCTCCAGCACTCCTTGATAGAAACCACCCGAGCGTATCCGGAATATCGAAAGTGATTTCTCCCTGGCGGAAGTAGTTGACATTTCTACAGAACAGATTTCACAAAACCAGATATCAGCATCATAGGTGTTGAGTTGAGCGGAGCGTTCTACAGGGGACGTGACGCTCCACATTTTAACTATATCTGTGTTAGCTTGGCTGCGATACATTTGCATAACAGGCGTGACGCAGGACGCAGAGCGTTTGAAATGTGCGCTCCAAGAATTTGGCAACTTTATTGGAAAAAGCTGCCGAAGAAGGAGAAGGGTGAATAAAGCACAAGGACGGCCGCGTGTTTGAGATAAAACCCCATCCGCAGGGCACATCGCCATTAGATGAAAATATTTAGATCTGGGGTTGACAACCAAAGAAATTCTTGAGTTCGGGTCAACGCTTCAGTTCTACCCGATCCAGATAATCATCCAACTCAGCCAGCAATTTCTGTTTCTCCTGATGGCTGAGAAAAGAGGCCTGGAAAGAGTTTCTCGCCAGACGAACGATGTCGTTTTGGTCCAGATTCAACGCTTTTTGCGCAGCCAGGAAGTTCTCGGTTATGTAGCCCCCGAAATAAGCTGGGTCGTCGGAGTTCACGGTTGCGCACAGCCCAAGATCAAGCATCCGCTTCAAGGGGTGATGTTCCATTGAGTCAAAGACATGCAACTCAACGTTTGACAACGGGCACACAGTCAAGGGAATTTGCTCTTCCGCCAGTCGTTCGACTAATTTCTTGTCTTCAACACAGCGCACACCGTGATCAATACGCGATACCTTGAGCAGGTCCAACGCCTGCCAGATGTACTCCGGCGGACCTTCTTCCCCTGCGTGAGCAACTGTCAAAAAGCCATGTTCGCGCGCCTTATCAAACACAGCCGTGAATTTTTCGGGCGGATTACCGACCTCGGCTGAATCAAGTCCGACCGCTACGATCCAGTCTTTATAAGGCAAAGCTTGATCTAAAGTCGCCATAGCCGCGGCGGCACTAAGGTCCCGCAGGAAGCACATGATCAGCTTGGATGTGATGCCGAGCTGCTCCTCAGCATCTACCTGGGCACGATGCATACCATTAATCACCGTGTCAAATGCCAGACCGCGGTCGATGTGAGCCTGGGGATCAAAAAACATCTCGGTATGGAGCACGTTTTGCGAGTGCGCCTTCTCTAGATACGCCCGGGTTAAGTCGTAAAAATCCTGCTCTTTTAGGAGCACGCGTACGCCTTGATAATAGATATCCAGGAAGGATTGAAGATCCGTAAATTCATAAGACTTGCGCACTTCCTCAACCGAAGTAAAAGGTAACGCTATGTCATTGCGCGCCGCCAGTTTAAACATAAGCTCGGGTTCCAATGAACCCTCTATGTGCATGTGCAGCTCCGCCTTTGGCATTCCGCGAATTAATTTCTCCATCGTTTCTACATTCCTTTATGTATGCATCATTATGCCCAATTCGTCGTCGAGTAGACTGTCAACCATGATTTTTTGGATTGTCGCTTTAAGAGCTGAATTGAGTTACGAGGAGATTGGGCATCTGGAAAACTATGCTTCGGTCGGCATCCAAAAACAGGATGCTTTCCCTCGCAGCATCTTAATTTTTGATGTTTGACGGAACACTAGTGAGTCTTTATTATCAGAGAATACCCGCATTCTCCAAACCATCTTCAAATGCCTGGGGGTCATCTTCGGCTTCTGCCTGCCCAGCTTTCACCATCGCATCTGTTGCTGCCCCAACATCAGCCTTATCAATCAATCCGGCCTTGGCCAGAGCCTCAGCCCAGGCTGGGTAAGTAACATCAATAGAGGTCGAAGCCAAGACTGAGGCTGCGGACGCCACGTTATCTTTGTCCAGCAACCCGGCTGCTACTAATGCTTGTGCTGCTTTTTCATATGTCATTTTTCTATCCTCCGTATATCGATTACGCAATGTCTGACGCCGCGACCATAACCGTCGCGAGCTGCTTCCCATTATACTCGCCATTCTCGACGTTCGGTATCCGGCATGCAAAGGACGGATGCGGCTCAAAAAACGTGAGCTTGCATGTTCGGCTCAAACTTCATGAGCGGCTCAAAATACGTGAGCTTGGCAAAATGCATGGCAATGATACTAGGCAGGAAAAAGCACTGCTTGGGAGAGCGGATGCGGAATCCGGCATGCATAGTACGAATGCGGCATCCGGCATCCAAAGAGCGGATGCTTAAAGCAGATGCTTCGGCATCTAAAACAGATATGGATTGCCTATCCTGCCCCTGGCATGACAGCCATGCTTCAGCTTTGTTTCCATAAAGGCGCAAGCAAGGCCGGCTCAAACTACATGAGCTTGGCACTCCATAAGCACTCCAAAAGGGCAGAACATCGGGCGACTCAAACTACATGAGCGGCTCAACTTCGTTGAGCTTGCAATGACAGAAAATAAGATATAATCTGTCAAATTATTTCGAGGGAGAAAATCCAATATGCGATTAAGACCTGGCGACCAAGCCCCATACGTTGTGCTTGAAGACCTTAGCGGTCAGGAAACCTTGCTGGAAGATCTATGGCGTTCTGGGCAGCATACCCTACTGGTTTTCCTGCGCCATCTGGGCTGACTGCCCTGCCGCGAGCACGTGGCGCAGTTGCGCCAGCACACTTCAGATTTAGAAGCACTGAAGACCAATGTTGTAATAATTTCCTTCGGTTCCCCCTACAGCGCACAGCTCTGGGAAAAAGAGACCCAATCGCAATTCAAACTGCTCCTTGACCCTGATAGAAATGCTTACCGCGCCTACGGGCTGGAGCGTTCGATGCTGCGGTCATGGGGGCTTAATACTTTTTTGACTTACAGCCGCTTGATGCTCAGCGGGCGCAAATGGCGCGGCATCCAAGGTGACAGCGGTCAATTATGGGGTGATTTTATCGTAAACGCTAACGGTATCATCCGTTTGGCATATTACAGCCGCGATCCAAGCGATCGCCCGTCAGTGAGTCACTTGCTGGATATTTTGGGACCAACAGCCAGTCAAATTTAATTATATGGTTCGTCATCCTGAGGAGCCGTTCTTCATTTTGCACAGACCTCGAAAACATGGACTGCAAAGAGCGGCATAAGAAGCATGCAAAGACTAAGAATCTCTGATGCGTGTATTCACGCATCAGAGATTCTTTGCTCCGGTTCCCGCCATTCAGGATAATAAACGGGGTCTAATCACTGCGCTTCAGGATTATTCCCATTGCCCTCATGTTGCCCCAGTGACAGGATGATGCGAATAGCCCAGCTGATATTACGCGACTGCGGTCCCAAAAGCACTATCCAACAGGACTCTAAGTTTATTGCGCAGAACCCTGTAGGAAAAATGTTTCAGCGCAAGGCGGTAATTTAGCGAGCACATTTGATCTGCTAATTCTTTATCCATAAGAACTCTGCGAGTGCCTTCGACTGTTTCGTCTGTAATATAGTCATCAAACAAGATTACATTGAAACCCTTCGGGCGGATATCCGTAGCATAAATTGTGTAATTATTGACAACAATCGGTTTTCGGAAATAAAGCGCTTCCAGGAATGCGTTGCCGAAGCCCTCGATCATAGACGGATAGGTCACCAGGTCGGCGTGTGGATAGGCGTCCCACAGGCTGTATATCTTATTGCCCTCCTCCGAAATCCCACGATCATCGTCAAAAATATCGGACATAAACAGCGCCTTCACACCTAACAGCTCGGCATATTCGCGCACCCTTTCCAAATATTCATAACCATCATCCCCGGCAGCGTGTGAAATCACCAATGCAGCTTTCATATCCAGACGGCTTACCAGTTCAATGGCATGCTCAATGCCCTTGCGCTGGACAACCCTGGTTGGCTGCAGGATAAAAAGTTCGTCCGGTTCGAGTCCCAGAGCTGCACGTAAATCGGATGAATATTCATCAGGTCCAGGGGCCGGCTTCTCAAAATTCATCACATTTGGTACGATCACTGAGCTGACGCCCCTCCGACGTGCTAGCTGATGGCTGGCAGAGGAATTGATGACCACGTGTTGAATCGAAGGCAAATTGGGCGGTACAGACATCGATATGTAATCTTGAATTGGGTTGACTAGCAGGGCTTTTCGTTCCCATGTGAAATCATGGTTATGGGCGATGGTTGGAATGCCCGTCTCGGCAATTAATTCCGTCAACGCTAATGAAAGTGGTATGTTTTGAGGGAAAGACAATACATTCTCAGGGATCAGCAAATCGATTCTAAATTGTTCAACAAACTGCTCCAGTTGAGCGCGAAAGAATTCCCGCTTTGCATGGATCCATTTTGTATCTGCAGCGGTTAGAAACTGCGAACCAAAGAATTATAAATGCCGTTCCCGGATTTCAGGGTGCCGAAAGTGGGCTTCTGGCACGACCATGCTGCGATCCGGGGGACGGTCTGACAAACCCGAAAAATAATAGCAGAAGTGTCCTTTCTCCTCCAGCACTTCTGCCCATTTGGATGTTTCCAACGAGACACCATCTGTGCCAGCAAAACGGAAGGAAATAAAACCAATGTTTAACGACTTTCTTGATGGAATTTCAGGGGGCATAAGATAAAATTCTCCACATTTTGATTAGCGCAATCACAGGCTGGTTATAAAAGCGTCCTAAAGTATTCTAGAAAACGATCAAATTGGATCTCTTTGTCGAATCTCTCTTCCATCAGGAGGCGCGCATTCTGGCTCATCTCCTGGTAACGTCCCGCATCAGACCAAAGATCTCGGATCGCATTTGCCAGCTCATCACTGTCACCTGGCTCAACCATGTAGCCGGTCAGACCGTCGACAACAACTTCGGGCACGCCGCCCAAATTAGACGAAACTACCGGCACGTGCATGGACATAGATTCCAGGAGCACATTAGGAAGACCCTCTTTATATAAACTTGACAACACGGTGATGTCTATTCTTTCGAATACCAAATCAGGTTCGCTCGTAAATGGGAAAAAGGTGATTTTGTTTTCAAGCCCAATCCGCTTTACTTTATCCTTCAGCATCTCTTCATCCGGACCATCGCCAACCAGCATCAAATGAAGGTTTGGAAGAGCGCCGGAGACCAGCTTAGAAACGGCTTCAAATAAGACCGGCTGACCTTTGCGGTGTTCAAAGGAACCGATACTGCCTAATACCGGCGCAGCGGTATCAGAGAGGGGATAGCGAAGCAAAGCTTCTCTGCGCCCATCCTCAGTTGGTTGAAAACGGCGCACATCCGTACCCTGGTAAACCAGAGCTACTTTACCCTCAGGAATGTTGTAGGCAGTTATGAGATAACGGCGTGTGAAATCCGCAATTGCGATCACGGATGAGCGGATTGATTCGTCGGGAAGGTAAAACTCGCGTTTGTATTCCGGAACGATCGTACCGGTTTTAGGTATAAGGTGCGTCTTGAGGTCGCCCTGTTTTATACAGCGAGCAGCGAAAACTGAGCAGTGGAAACCATGTCTGGGCGGATGAACGGTGCAAAGGGCAACATCGCAATCGCGCAGTGCATCCGTCCATATTTCGATATTGTGATCATCTTCTTTGACAACTTCGTCCCAATCGTAAGTCACGACGCGGGCTCCTGCAGCAGCGCACTGTTTGGCGACCCAACTATCGGTAGGGGCAAGGACGGTGACGTTTTCACCGCGCCCGAGAAATGCACGCGTGGCTTCAGCGACCCATATTTGTGTACCCCCGTGCAGGTGTGTATCTTCAATAAAACAAATACGCACTAATAACTCCTTTCATACTTAAAATTCGAATTGGCAGAGTGTTTTCCTTTTCTGTATGCCGGTTTATATACCATGTTTATCAGTCAGATGATATGCCGTTTAATAATTCAAGGAAACCCGCAAACGTCCCACTCAGCATTGCGCTGCTGTAACGGCTCCGGACTGCTGCTCGGTTGTGGCTTGCACGCGCCCGGTTTGATCCAGGCTGCAGGAGCAAGCGCGAGACCTCATCCAAGAAACACTCGCTGAATTCACCCTCTGGGAAAAGCGTGTAATGGATGCGCTGAACGTCAGGCAGCCCTTCTCCAACTACCTCAGCGAAAACTTCCTGCGGATTATACCGGCTGCAAATGATGGGGATTCCACAAGCACTGGATTCCACAATTGGTAGACCGCGCCCTTCGACCTCGCTTGGAAATACGACCGCGGTCGCCATGTGGTAAATATCTTCAATGTGCAATTTTTTAAAATTATTCGTCCGGAAGGATGGGTGGTCTTCATTCCCGACCGAAAAAGCCAGAAACAATCTATCACCAATCCCACTTGGGACGGAGTCAATTAAATCGAGATAGGCTTGCAGGACTTTATCCAGATCAGCCTGGTGCTCAATAGGGGTT
>SDBS01000384.1_pt1 | contig 41676 bp, 51 predicted proteins | sample 2277091 | NCBI WGS metagenome assembly SDBS01 (sample SAMN10404972, study PRJNA504765) | marine sediment metagenome | isolation source: marine sediment core GS10_PC15, 163 cmbsf | place: Arctic Ocean: Southern Knipovich Ridge | collected 2010
TTGCACCAATCTTGTTTAGCCTTGTGTCACATCTCCGCCCACATTCAAGGCAAATAACATAAGTACCCACGTATTTTTTTATCTTGGCGTATCGGTATCGAGGCACTTTGTCGCAGCATTTTTTTAGTTCCTGGTATCGTTCCATTAGTCCTCCTTCTCAAGCCAGTAGCCTAGCGAGAAAAACCACTTCAAAGTTTCTTCTGGCATTATAGTTCCTTGCTCACTATGCATATTCAAAAATTCATCAATCATCCGCTTGGTTATCTCTTTTCTCAATCTCTTGCAATGCCTACATTCACAATCCACAAAGCACCATTCACCCAATCGCAACTCATTCCCAATTTCTTCTGGTGGATGAGCTTTCATAGAAGGTGGCTCACCCTCAGGCAGGGCGTTGAGGATTTTTTCAAGGTATCTAACCAGCATACCTATAACTCCGTTTCTCCACTGAGGTAATTCTGTTCGTAATTTCTTTTGATACTCAGCAAGTATCTTCTCTTTGGTTTCTTTATTCATTATAACACACTCCTTGTTATACAGTATAGTTAGGTGCCACGTATCTATCTTCTTTTACTGGCTTGTCAAACCACTGGTTCTTTTGGTCAAAGCTCATGTAAACAGCTACATTAGCCTCGCCATTTCTAAACTTTCTGATCCACAACTCGGTAGTATCATCACCGTCTGGATTATAATAAGTTTCCCGATATAACATCATTACATTGTCGGCAGTTTCTTCAATCTTCCCTGAGTCTCGCATGTCACTAAGTACCGGGATCTTGCTTGCTCTTTTTTCAAGCCCTCTTGACAATTGAACTAATAAAACTACTGGAATATCAAGTGACTTAGCCATGTTCTTCAATCTCATAGTAACGTCACCCAATCTTTGTACCTCACTATCACCCTTGTCGCCAAGCAACCACAGGTGGTCAATGTAAATCACATCAAGTTGGTTCTGAATTGACTTTTGATAAACCTCCGAAGTGGTAAGCCCTGGTGTATCATCTATGAATAAATCCTTGTGCAATACAGCTAGTTCTTTAGACTTCTTGATAAGCTGCTGTTTCTGTCCTTCGCTTATCTTGTTACTGATTACATCTTTCCATACAGCTCCGACTGAAGGGCAAGCGATCCTAGCCCACATAGAAGTAGCACCCATTTCTAGCTGAAAGAATCCGACCTTGAATTTATGACTGTCGTTTCTAGCTGCCTGTAATGCAAGCGCTGTTTTTCCCATGCCAGGTCTAGCGGCAATAATGTTCAACGTCTTACGTTCCTTCCCACCCGTTGCAAAGTCCATCCCTGCAATAAGCCATGGAATTGCTATGGTTCCGTTGTTGATTCTCTCCGCAAACTCGTTATGGACAACCTCGCCCGACTTCATCCCACCATCAGTACCCATTCGCAAATCTCTCAACTGTTCTTTGAGAAGCATAACCTTCTCCGCATCGCCGCCCCTAACTGCGTTTGCTATCCGCTCATTCAGTACATCAACCCTGCGGAAGAAAGCCATTTGCTGTATCTTTTTGGCACAAGACTCAGGAGTAATATCATCAAGCTCGCTAGAATATCTGGCTTGTTCTAATATTCCAGTCTCTATCAAAATGTCAGAGACTAAATTCGTTGCGTCATAGTCGGTAGTGTCTTTGCCTATCCCCTTAGTGGCTTGCTCCCAAGCATCACGTACCAGCTCGTCTTTGATGTCCTGTGGCGCAAGGTAGCCAAGTGTTGTGACTGTGTATTTAGGATACTCTCTAAGAATTTCAAGGAACTTGTTTTCATATTCCTTAACTGGTTGGTCTAGCATGTTCCTCCTGGTGGTCTATCCACTTACACAATAAAGATAGCATAGCTATTGCCTCCAACTCAAAAATAGTCCTCGCTTCGTCATGTTCCTCGATAAACTCCTTCACAACTGCTAGAGCTATCTGGTATTTGGATTTCCAGGTTTCGGGATGGTGCATACGACACCACTCAACGCCATTATCCCAACATCTTTGCTCTAACCCTGCATCCTCGACAAGAGGGAGAGAGTACCCATCCGTCTGCTCAATATCCATTATTGCCGACTTAGATAACCCCTCGTCCTCAACAACAAGGGAGTTGAGGAAATGTTTAATTTCATACATGCCAATTACTGCAAAATCTCCACCAATTACTACTCTCTTTTCAATTTCATCATGTATCTTATCGGCTGTTTGTTGTTTCATTGTATCTCCTTAGTGAGTTATCGCCCTAATTCCGTTTTCGCTACAGTCCTTGCAATCACAAGCCTTTCTCCTCCAATATTCCTCTGCGCCCATAGGACACCAAACCATGTTGTCGTTAACGTTGCTTCCTGCTGGCGCGAAATCAACCCATCTGTATAATCCAACATCGTGATACCAGACATCAAAATCTTTTAGTGCCTCAGCTTCGGTTTCAAATCGCTGGTTGGTTTCATGCGCAAACCACTTTAGCCACCATTTATGATTGCCTTTATTCTCAACAGAAATTTTCCACGTGGTAGGTATCTGTTTATCTTTCTTCATGAGGCTCTTAATAAAAAGGTGCTTGAATACTTCTTTGATTTCCGCTTCTGTTTTATCTGACGGAAAGTAAGTCCAACTAGTATGGTTGCTCTGTCCACTGGGATGCTTCTCGTCTTTCCAATCTACATCGAAGTAGCTAACAGATACGTTCCAGATAGTAGGCTCAACGCTATCCCTGTCTAATAATTTTTCAAATCTCATTGTAACTCCTTGTAAAGTCTCAATGTTTCCATGCCTAACTTTATTCTTTTCACCAAAATCTGGTTCTCGTAAATTAATTCCCAGCTTACATCTTCGCCGGACTTGTCAAAAATTCTAAGCGACTTGGCATTAGCCTTGTCCATCATTCTATTTATTTCTTCTTTCGGAAATACGCCTACAAAAAAATCGCTTATCCATTTCTCGCTAAATGGCTTCTTCATATTGTTATGTCGCTTTCAATTTCATTTCCCCAGCTATCCCACCCCGCCCGTTTCTTTCTGGCAAACAATTCAAGGTACTTCATACTCGGATATAGCTTTTCTATCTTGGCATACTGCTCGTCTGGTTTACGAGAGTGTTCTCTAACTGGGGAATAAATGAGTGCCTGAATATCATGCCTTGCTACAGGCATAGAGCCTTTTATGCACAAATAACAATCCTCTGTGTTTGCTCTAGTGTAATGCCCCATCCCTGTAAAGAACCCAAATCCGGACTTGTTTGCCTTTACCCAAGTCCATGCTTTCGTAACATACCTAAATCCCCACGATTCCCAAATAACATCGATGCCGTCATACAATTTTGGAGAAACAACCCACATAAACAAAGCACAATTATCACCTATTAGATCCCCTATCGGTAACGATGCAATATCTTTTATATCCATGACTGAATACTGCTGACATGCTCCGCTACTCAAGCTTCCACCAGTAACTTTCTTATCATATTTCCACGGTGGATCAGCAAGTATCACATCATACATTAGTACCTCTTGACTGGCTGCTCTTTCTTTGCTTCTGCGCCCAACTTGCCAAACGCCTTCAAGATACTGGCTGGCTGAAAATACTCCCAGTCTTTGCGCTCCTCTACATACTTACAGGCGCTTACAACATTCTGAGGTTTGTATCCTCGACTGAGCCACACATCCACCTGGGCTACCCATGCCTTGACCTCGTCTGGGAACGGATAACGATAGAACTCACAGAAGGGTAGCATTAACTCAGCATGAATGGGTGGTACTCCCTCTAACTTATCTTTAGCACCAGCAAATTTTATTATTCCATCCATAGTATCTTCTTTTGTCTCTTTAATAACTATCTTTGTATCGCTCTCTGCTAGGGGGGAGGGTGGCTGTGTGCTAGGGGGGTCATTGCTCTCTGCTATCCTTATAAGTTCACCAACTATCATCACGTCGTAGTTGGGTGTGAGCTTCCTTGTTTCTCCAAACACGTATTCCTTCTCTGATAAGTAGTCTGCTTCCATCAGGGTTTCGATACGTCTGCGTACTGTATCAACTGATACTCCGGTGTCCGTTGCAAGTGTCTGTAATGATGCCTCACACTGTCCGTTCTCCATCTGTGCATATCTCCATATTCTCCCGAAGATAAGGGAAGCTAGGGGATCTAGCTCTTTTGTTATCCTGTCGAATACTGGTGTGTAGTTCTTGATTCTCATTCGTTCTCCTGTAAGTGGTTATAAAGCTCAGTTCCAATAGCTGTTATTACCGTTGTTGTCACCGCATTACCTAAACATTTATATCTTTGTGTATCTGCTATTTCAATAACCTTTCCGTCTTCAAGCATGCCAAATTTAGTAAATCTGTCAGGGAATCCCTGTAGGCGTTCACATGTTGTTGGGGTAAGCTTTCTAATCCTTGAGTTTTCCAACCAGAGATTATCCTTGGCAACTGATGTTAGAGCATTAGTTATTCCTTCGGTATTGAGTTCAAGCCTCTGCTCTGTTGGGCTACCCGTTTTCCTATCACTTGGATTATCAGGGTTTCTTCCCCTCATGGCGTATAATCCAGTATGACCACCACTGCCCCCTACGGGCTCAGCGGAAAGTGCGGCAGTAATTCCTTTAGAGTTATATACTCTGTTTCCTTGATTAAAATTTCTACTAAATTCCTTTCCATCATCAATTCTTTTTGGTTTTCCTACACCTCCCACAAAATCCATTCCTAACTTATTGTGAATTATCATGGTTCTTTGTCCATGATTGTCAACGCCTTTCCAGTAGTTTCGGTCAATGGCTGTACTGACAATCTCCCCATCAGCTCCGCCGTTTTCTTGTCTGATAGGAAATACTTCTCCGGTACATCTTCTTCCTTCTCTAAGATGTCCGATAATGAACACCCTTTCCCGGTTTTGGGGAACTCCGAAGTGCTTGCTGTTAAGTACCATCCATTCAATTCTATACCCCAAGTCGGAGAGAATCCTACGTATTGTATTGATAGTTTGTCCGGATTCGTGACTAAGCAAACCTTTAACGTTTTCAAGCAGAAAATGTCGGGGTCTTTTCGACTTGAGAATCCTAGCGATTTCAAAAAAGAGTGTCCCTCGAGTGTCCTCGAATCCAAGTCTTTTTCCCGCAACACTAAACGCTTGACAAGGGAATCCAGCCGTGAGTAAATCGAAATCCGGGATCCTGGAAACATTTCTAATATCTCTGGTGTCGATTTCTCCATAGTGTCTCCTGTAAATTCTGTGAGCATAGGAAGGTGAGAACGTATCTGTTTCTGGGTCGTGTGTTTTGAGCCACTCCCTTTTTTGTTCTTTAGCTCCCCACTCATTTGCGTAAACACAAGTAAAGGCTGATTGTCTCCGTTCTTGTATTGAGATAGAAGAATTGTTGGAGCTTCCTTCTGGTGTAACGTTATCTTGTTGTGCAATCTCAATTCGCTCAACATTATCCACCCTTTCAAGTCCATAACGAAATCCTCCAATCCCCGCAAACAGTTCAATGTATTTCATTAGGTGAAAATCCAAATAAGTGCAAGATAGAACAAAAAAGCAATAACAAGCCCCGTTATCATACCAGCGATAAACGCAATCATTTTACCCTCCGTAAACTGTATGGCTACCAGTATACCACACGCATCAAGCTTGAATTGTTAACGTTTTATTAACATTAGCCCAACTTGTTAATGATGTGGTATAATGACAAGCATAAGGGGCGGTGGAAACGATCCGGCCTGATGTATAAGCCACCTCTCGAGTTGAAGACTACTGCCCCTTACATAAGGGACTTGGATTATCTACCTCCTGGTTCAAGTCCCTCCACTTTCAAGGAGGACGGAGGACAAGATGAAGAAAAAAGACTATGAAATTGCAATAGCCATTACGAAGAATATGATAGACAATGCAAACAAGATGCTTGCAGAATATATTGAAGGCGAGCGGTGGGGAAGTGCAAATGAACAATCATCTTACCTTACTGGATTGAGACAAGCCCTTTTTAACTTTGGCATTACTTATTACAAGGAGAAATCAAATGACTAAAAAAGAGTACGCAGGTGGAATAGATTTTACATCGTTCATAGACAAGGATGGATTTCAGCACAGCCTTACAGCAAGGGGAGAGACATCAGCCCAAGCGTACGCAGATTTGCAAGCGAGTATTGCGCTGGCGATAAAAGAAGGTGGTGTACCCTTTGTACGTGATTACAATAAGGCAGAGCTTGACAAGCCTAGTCCTCCTGAGCAACCAGAGTCACGCTATCCAGTAGATCCACAAGCACCCACTAGTGTTGTAGCTCAAGCTCAACAGCTTGGTGGGCAGGTAGTAACTTATGTCACGCCAGAAGAAAGCGCATCAATAGCAAGTGGCTTGTTAGAAATTCCAGAAGGACACCTTTATCTTGGTATGAAGCCAAGCAAACTTGATGAAATCGGAGAGAACGAAAGCTACCAGGTCCTTGCCGAAAGCTACTCTTATGATGGTACATGGGTGAACTTCTACAACGGTGCCGGTAACATGAGTGTTGCTGGTTCTTACTATGCTAACCCAACAGGTATGAAAATATTTGATGGTATGTTCCATTGGCAACCGCAACTTGTAGAGAAAGCACAACTCCCGGGCGGGAATGTGTTACTCTATATTCTTGGCGTGAATAATAAAGGTACAATCTATCAGAACATCAAACAGGTAGAGCCAGCATAGGGAGGAACCATGACTTGTAAAATATGTGGAAGAAATAGTTGTACAGAATCATTCCATTCTCTCGAAGCACAGCAAGAGTACGAGGATGAACACAAAGAAGCTATTGAATCTTTGTATCCTCCCTATAGTCCCTCTGAGGAGGAAGAAGAATGACACACGAACTTGATAGTATGCAGGATTACGAGGACAAGTGTTACGAGGAGACGGACAACCCCGCCCCTCAAACGAGGGACAAAATAGAAGACGTATTGAATAATTATACCTGTTCATACACACAAGATTATGATGGTAATGGCTTACCGCTTGTTGATGCTCTATCTTCTGGAAAAACAACCAAAGGCGGAGAAGATGAAGTACGGATTCTGGCTGATGATATAGCGTGCGCCCTCACCGTAGAAGATAACGTCCATGGCGGCAGCAACTTTGACGACTTCTATATCGAAGCGTTACAGGAGTACACCAAGATGCTTGAACAAAAGCTAAAAGACATTGAGTGTGGTGAGTGTACTAAGAACATGCTTGAATGTAAATGTGAGGACAAATGACAGACAACCTCTCCCCTCAAATGAGGGACAAGATACTTGACGGCATATTCAAACTCAACAAGTATGCCGAAAGCGGTGATTATAGACAAATGGTTAGGAACTTCCTCAACTCCCTCACGGTAAAGGATGAGCCTTGTAATCAAGTAGAGGACAAGTCTTGCTATAACCAAGATGGTAAACGGTGTCTGACTTGTGAGTTTACTTCCCTTTGTTTATGCACTCGATTTGATAGACCAGCCCTCACCGTAGAGGATGAGGGGAAGAAAGAGCATCCTCGCATACAAATATCACAAAACGAGAGTATTCCTTGTATATGTAAAGAGTGTCAGACAAGTAGGGAAAACAGATGCCCTAAATGTAAGCGTTTATTGAGGTGGGATGGAAAGCATATTTGCAATCCCCTACCGGAGGACTGAATGAGAAACCGTCAGCATGAAATCAGTCAACGAGACCAGGACGAAGCAGCACTTAAGAAGATCACTCAAAAGTGGGACGGTGTTGGTTGTTACTATTGCGGCTCACTTGACAGGGTGTGTGAAGATGCGGACGGGAATAAGTGGAAGTGTCCAGTTTGTTACAAGGAGGAGTGATGAAAGAGGAATATATTGTATCCTTGGTAAGAGAATGGATGAACGAATGTGTTTCGGGCTGGAATGGAAGTAGCAGCTTTGAACAATGGATAAAAACGAGAGCTAGTTTAAAACCGTGTCCTTTTTGCGGTGGAGATGCAGGGCTTGTGGTTATTGATGCTTACAACGCCCGCGTAGAATGTACTCAATGTTCGTGTAAAACAGACGGATATAGAGACTGCACTAATGCTATAAAATTTGCTAAAGAGTTTTGGAACAACAGACAGGAGGAGAAATGAAGAACATTATAATGTCTGTGATTGTAACTGCTTGTATTTGTATAGCTGTTGCTGTGGTTGCGTTCTATATTTCGGAAGCCATACATGAACGAGTAGGAACATGGCGCTGTGATTGTATTGGTAGTCAGCAGTACGTCTTGACAAAGTACAATGATGGCTGCAAGATAACGATGCTTGATCCATACGGTGACTACGATGGTGAAGGAATGATACTATATTTATTCAATGCAATGGAGGAGTGTAGATGACAGACAACCTCTCCCCTCAAATGAGGGACAAGATACTAGCCGAGTTTGAGCGAGCTAGGCTTGCCAATAATGAGGCTTGTGGCAATCCCGATGTTTGCGCAGAAGAACTAAAGCAAATCCTCAACCCCCTCACCGTAGAGGATGAGGGGACATATCGAAATTGTGATGTGTGTCCATATCTGGAAGGATTGCCGAAACCACTCACTGTAGAGGGTGAGATTTATTGGAATGATGTATACGGTAATTCTGGCTAGACCAACAGGAGGACTGAATTATAATGGATTACAAGAACTACGAAGAAGGCAAATACCCTGAACCCCAGGACAGAATGAACGCGAAAGATTTCCCCTCACTTGAGGAACTTTTTGTTTATGGAGAGGATATCCCTGTTCCTATGATGGAGCAGCAGCTTAGATGCAAGTACAATGTTGACGAGCGCAGTCCGCTGGTATTGTCTGAACTTGAGGGATTTAAGGTTCCTCCACTTGGGTTGACATATGTAGCCAAGCATGGGGGAGGCGGTAAACAGGGGATGGCTTATGCCCCCGGCACATTCAGAGAGAACAAACACACTCTCAATAAAGAGTTTGGCGCCACTCAGATTCAAACAGTGGTGATAAGAGAACAGAACATCAAGGATAAGGTGGTTGATGGTATGCTTGCTCTATTTAAAGATAAGGGATTGGCCGCCCTTGATGATATTGAAAACATGGACGCAGAAGTGGTGGCTGCTATGATGAAATGGTCAGTCAATATGATTGACGATAAGCAAAGCCCCAAAGAAGCTGTGGCTTTGACTAAGTATTTATGGGATAAGATAGAGCATAAGGACAAGATACTTGATGGTTTGGCAGCGCGAGAAGGGAAAGCACTTGAGGTAGCCGGTAAGTCAATGGACGTAATGGTTGCCTACTTGAAGCAGATTGAAAGAGATATTGCTAGTAAGAAGGGGGAAATTGTGGATGTAATTGCTTACGATGTAGGGGAACCCGATACCGAAACTGATATTTAGTGTAGGAGTTATAGTTGTATCTATAATCTCCTACACTTTGTTGTTAATCCAGATCTCAAGGGATTAGTCACGCATACAGTAGGGGCAATCAAGGTAAACGCCTATGTGCTTGCATGGCTCTGGTCCCGGTGGATATTTCTGTTCCCTCAACTTGCACAAGTACAGGGTCCTAAGCACCAGGGCAAGCAGTACCGCGACGGCTACCAGTGATATGCCTCCGCATATAAACAAGTAGGCGGTGTTCATTTGTCCTCCTCGTCTAAGCAAGTGTCACAGAGATAGCCGTTACGCTCTACTGGTTCTGTGTTACAGCTAGAGCAACGGTGTCCCTTGTAATTCATCTTCTCAAGCTGTTCAGCAATTACGGCAAGGTGTGAGTTTATAGCAGACACGGCCGCAAACAACCCCTTGTTATCTTCAGCAATAGCAATCAGGGCGTGGGCGATGGCATGTCCGTTATAAATGTTACGCTTTTCCCAACGGTCCTGCTTGCACGTTGCCTCTTTCAACATGTCGGTTGCTTCTTGTAAATGGTTTACATCAGTCATTAGATTTCTCCTTCTTGAGATTTTTTGGTAGTTCTACTTCAATGATTATTGGAACTGGTTTATATTGATAATTTTGCGAAGTCATATCAAGCGCAGCCTTATACGCATCTACTTCGCAATCAAATATATGTCTAGCGTCAGACAAAAACCGCCAAGGCATACCTACTGCGTTTCTACTACCCAATAATCCCCACTTGCTAACTCGTTTAGTGAATGTCATTCACTCCTCCTCGTTTAGTTGCCAACACCCACAGACTTGACATAAGGTGTTGTCTTTAGTTGGTGAGTATATTATATCACTTGATCCACAATGAATACAAGTTAGGGGCCAGACAGTAATGTAATCAGTTACAAGCGTTTCGGTTGTTTCCACTAATTACCTCCTTTCAACAATTGTTGAAACTGTACGGTTGAGTGAAAATTGTATATACAATGTATATATACCTTGTATAGTATTGCGTCGACATTGCGTTCTATTGCGCCAAGTCGTAAATCGTCACTTTTTATACTTTAGTGACAAGTTGCGTAACACATACTGTACTACACACGATACTATGAGTACTAACGCTGATTTGCACGTCAGGTTTAGTCTTCTTCAATTTCAAGATCCACTATCAATTCACAATCTTCCCCATGTTCGTCATTCCAGGTACCACAATCGCACTCTGGGGTTGGCTTATAGTCTAGTGGATAGTCTTTTATATCAATAGCAAGTATATCCGGTTCACAAAATCCCAGAGTACATCTATCCCCATCATAGTGAGTACATTTTAGATCGGTGCATTCCCACTCTGTTTTCATAACTTATCCTCCCCATATGATAGCCAGCCAGCACGCACTGATAGTTTGGTTCCTTCTTTCAGTTGTTTGATGTGTAGGTCGAGTGAGTCTAGGTTATACCCGCATAGAAAAAGCATATCCATTGCGCGCTTGTCATCCTTGAATTCGTCAGTCGATTTATCCCATTTGGTTAGTGTATACATGTGTGCTGCCTCCTTGTTATTATTACAAGCGGTTACATTGGGGTTAGTTAGTTAGTTATTTCCAAGTTGATAAGCACTTGCTCGTTGAAATTGTTTTTTATTATCCCGATACATAACCCGGCGTGAGTTGCTGCTCTCATTACCTGGTCCATAGTTGGCGAGTAAGTCCAATCAACTATTTTGTTTTTATCTTCATCATATAACGTCCACTTGTTCTCCATCTGTATTACCTCCACTTGTTATGCTGGTCTATTATAACCCGGCCAGCAGGGGATAGGGTTAGGCTTCTTCTAGTTCTTCCTCAAGTTCTTCGAGGATCTTATCTAATTCCTGGTGTAGGTGGTTGCTTACTGCTTCGTAGATGTTAGCAGCAATAATATTCATTGGAGTTGGTTCACCATCAAAAGCTGGACCGAGTTCTGGCACATCGTGCATCAGGTCCCGGTTATGGTATCCGTATTCAATCAAATCAGAGTGGTACACAGGTACAAATCCGTCAGCTACCTCCGCAATATAATCGTACGGATCACTGGCGTCAAGTAAATCATATTCATTTTTGAGTGAATCCCTTGCATCTTCTAGTAAATCGGGCATATAGTATTCTCTTTCTGCCATCTTGGTATTACCTCCTATATTGTAAGTGATTATATTATCTTGGCTTCTTTTATCGCGCGTGTTTCTTCAATCGTCATTTTAGCCTCCTGGCTTGCTGTAAGTGATTATACTAGTCTTGGTTCTCAAGCCACGCCATGTATTCCCAGTCCTGTTGTTCTGGTTTTATCCACCCACATTCATTTAGGTATTCAAGTCTCACCCGCTTGGCTAGCTCCTTGTTGTTCTCCTCAAGCAATTCAGATAGAAGTTGTTTTATCTCTTTTGCCATTACCATAGGCAGAACTATTCTATCTCTGTCTGACATAAGACCTTTTTTTGCTATAAGTGTCTTTTCTGTCAGCCCCTTCCATAAAACCCGTGCTGCATGTTTTTGTCTCTCGTTCATTTTATTACTCCATTATTATCTCAAATATTTTAGGTATCTTGTGCCGTTCTACTTCGTAGGCGTTGACGGTGTTTTGATTATGTCGTATCCATCCATTCTCATTATATCCCTCCACTTGTGGTAATACGGTAATAGATAATCATTAGTCAATGGTGTCTATAAGCCATGTGCCTACACGGTAAAATCCCTTATTATCGGACGGATCAAACAATATATTACTAAGTTGTGTGCCAACCTCCAGGAAGTGTGCAGACTTCTCACATCCCTTGATAAAATCACTTATGGCATTTATCTTTGATTGTTCTGGTGTATCTTCATCAAATATAAATGTAACTTGTGTTCTCATCCAATATTAGTATCTAATATTCATGTTCTACGTCAAGGTAGTAATTATCTCTCTGTTATCTTTTCCCCTCGAATATGAACATAACCATTGTATTCATTCCTTTCTCCTTGTTATAACTTCATTGTACACGATAACTTGCTATTACTGTATAAGAATAACCTAACAGAACTGTAAGGTGAACGGTATGGTTCTTGCAGTAAGAACAGCGGATAGTTTAGAACATAAACAGTACGCTTGTTCTATAGAACGGATGTTCTAATTGTCCGCAGCGTATGTGTTTGTAATCAGAATAATCATATTGTTTGGAAAAATTCTCGAAGCGATGTAAGGCGTACCACGTTCGTCTTTGTTGTTGTCTGTAAAGGTATGGGTTCCCTCCTGGGGGCGTGTATTAGTCATTCTCTCTGTGCGCAAACTATACTTGACACGCCGTGCGTAGTATGATAACTTAGAATATGAGAATATGCAGAAAGTGTAACATAGAGAAACCTTTAGATGCCTTCCATAGAAATAAGAACAGACCCGAAGGTAGAGAGTATGGTTGCAAGAAGTGTAAAGCTATTTACTCTAAGGGAAGGATGGATAAGCTACTTGCCCCTGTTATAAATGCCAAGCTAGGGGGAGAGTGTGAAAAATGCGGAGAGTCTCATTTTGCTACGCTAGTCTTTCACCATAGGGATCCTGAAGAAAAAAAGTTTAATATGTCTTTTGGAAAGGGCGGTATCTGGCACTATAATACAGAGGGGGAGATATTGGCCGAAATGAAGAAGTGTATTATGTTGTGTGAAAACTGCCATAGAATACTTCATTATGAAGAAAGGAAGTTATTATGAAAGAATACACTATTGAATATTGGGGAAAAATATATAAAAAGAAGTTACCCTTTATAGTATTTAGAAAAGATTTTGGGATACACATAAACACGCTTTTACGTGGTCCTATCTTGGAAATAACGTGGGGTCACTTCAAGCATTTATATATATGTTTTTGGACAAGGTGGTTTGCACCTAGACTTATGATATGGCTACAAAATAACAAGTTGCGGGTTCATGTTTCTTATGATCCGTAATTGACAAGAAACGGTTTATTCCCTTCCGCTTACGTAAATATTTCATTTCCAATAATAAAAAAAGTCCCCTATTGTAGCGGGACTAGGAAGAACTATCTATTTTCTTTTATTAGTCGTCGAGTCTTGGCGAGAAGCTATCTATCGTATTGCCATTAGCGTCCATGATATATATAATATCATTCTCCTCTAATGGAATCTCAAGTATACTTTCGTTGTTACGGAATAGTCTCACAAATCCTACATATACTTCAAAGTTAGTCGCGGTAAATACATTGATGTTTTTTTCTCCTACTATCTTTATTAGAAACATTTTCCTACTCCTTTGTTCTTCCTGTAGATATTATACCACACTTTCTTTCCGTGTATAGATAATGCCTTATATATGGTATTTATGATACATGAAAAGAAAAATTCCTAACTTCACCACCCTTTCCTAATAGGTAAGATATTACCTCTTACGATCGTATAATGCCCGTAATGGGTAGACTTTTGCTTGTTATGTGGTATACTAGAGTTATAACAAGGAGTAAGGAAATGAGCAAACAATACATTTGTGATAAGTGTAAAGATGTTATCAAAGATAAGAATGGACATCAACTTAAGGTTCCTGCTGAACTTAAGTACCATGATGGAAAAGTTATGTGTGGTCAATATCTCACTATTGATTTGTGCAACTCCTGCCTGGACAATCTGCATCTATTTCTTGGAATAAATATCAAGTGAGGGTTGAAATGAACAAAGAACAGATAGTTGATATAATTACAAAAGAACTACCGATTACTGGAAACTTTGCCCAGCAAAGGAAAATCGTTGAAAGGCTTGCCGATGAGATACTGCAACTTCATAGCAAAGAAATTGAGGATGTTATGGTAAAAACCGGAAGGGTGGTTGGATGAAAGGAGAAGAAGATGGATGCAAAACGAAATAAGATTATGAAGCTCTTGCAGAAGGAATATCACAAGTTCCCTCCGACTGCTCGGAAGGTTGCGAATCTGATACTTGCAATGCCTTGCTCCGAATGTGAGGCGAGAAAGAAAGAGGCACCCGTTCCCGAGAACTGGAGAACCTTTGATTGCGGAGCAAAAGAACCTATCGTTCCGGAAATAGGAGTAGATGTTCTGACTACAGATTTTATTGATGCGAGTTTGCCAGGAAGTGACAAAGTATTAGTGGACATTCAACTTCTTGATCAAATTGAGGAAGATGCAGCCAGTGAAGATCTCATTCAAAGTGTTGGAGACGAGGTAATATAGAAAAAAAATTCCCGAAACTGGAGCGCGGCAAATGAAAAGAAAAATTAGAATACTTGGATATGAACATACTGTAGAAATAAAATCACGATTAGGTAGCGCAGGAAGGTCGGCGCTGGATTGGCAGTTTATTGAATTAGATTCTGAATTATGCGAGGAACAAATAGACAGCACTCTAATCCATGAAGTACTACATCAAATCAACAAGCATCTTGCTTTGGGATTAGACGAAATCCAAATCAGCGGACTTGAAGCAGGGATGTATACATTCTTGAAAGATGGTGGAATTGACTTTGGTGATATTTTGAAAAACCAGGAACATCTTTCAGAACCCCTTGACAAATAAATGAAAATGATATATTATAAGGATTGACTATGGTAGGAAAGCTGAAAAGAGAAGGCAACAGCGGATTTGAAGATGTATTAAGAAAATACAAGGCTGGAGCCAAGATTAGAAAACTTGAATGGAGACTTGAGAATAAAGATTTTTACAGCCTCACTCAAGAACCTTGCGTTTATTGCGGATCAAAAAAATCCAATAGTGCTAGAAAATCTTTATCGCCCTTCGATTACAATGGCGTTGACAGGGTTGATAATAACGAAGGATACTATAAAGAAAATTGCGTAGCTTGTTGTTGGCTGTGCAACAGAATGAAAGGGAATCTTTCCTTAAGAGAGTTCTTAGAAAAGATAGAAGATATTTTTTATCATAGTACCATGGGCTTCTAATGACAACAGGGAACATGCTTCTTTTGCAAGGAAGTCATCCGGGTTCGAATCCCGGGAGGTCCACTACTACGTAGCGATGTGGTGTAATGGCAACATAGCTGGAGTGGTCAATAAGGTTCGTACAAACCCTTGACTAGCCGGACGACGGGGTTCAAGTCCTCCATCGTGGTCCCTACGAGACAGCGCAACTTGTAGATCGTAGTTATACTTCTGTAGCTCAACGGTAGAGCAGGAATGTTACATATTCAAGGTTGGAGGTTCAAGCCCTCTCAGGAGTACTCTGTACAGAAGGATGCTGGCTCTCCTGGGCTTACAGTGTTAGTCGTGCATAACGTCTAACGAGGTTGCCCGAAACCAGACCTTAGACTTGTAGCTCAGAGGTAGAGCGGTGTGCTGATAACGCACAGGTCAGTGGTTCGATTCCACTCAGGTCTACTAAGTTATCTGGTTAGTGTATGGCTGCACATGGGTAAGACTCAAAGAGCGGTTCGATCCCGTAGCCCGATAACTTTATGCCCTTTTGGTGTAATGGACGCATGAAGGTGTTCTAAGCCTATGGTCAAGGTTCGAGTCCTTGGGAGGGTGCCTTGTAAGCGCTTGTAGTCAAACGGATTGGCGCCAGGCTTCGGACCTGGAATAATGAGAGTTCGAATCTCTCCAAGCGTTCTCAAGTGTACGTAGCATAACGGTAGTGCGCCAAGCTGTGGACTTGGTTAAGTGAAGGTTCAAATCCTTCCGTACACTCTTGGATGTATGACGGGAATAGGCATACCTAACAAGCTCAAACCTTGTTGTTTACTGGTTCGACTCCAGTTACATCCACTTGGAAGTATGAAGGGAAGTGGTATACCTATCCGCCTTAAACCCGGGTGCTTGCTGGTTCGAGTCCAGCTACTTCCACATGGCAGTCCTGGCTCTGCCGAAACATAACCAGGAACTTCAGAGTATATATCAGCCTGGTAGATTTCGCGGTTTGGGACCGCGCGGACGTTGGTTCAAATCCAACTACTCTGACTAAGAGCATGAAGCGAATGGCTCAGCGGCACGATTGCAAATCGTGATAACCAACGTGGGTTCGAATCCCACCATGCTCTCTAAGCCAGTGAAGCTGATAAGGCATAGCGCCTCTTTTGTAAGGAGGAAGCAGCAGGTTCGATTCCTGTCCCTGGCTCTATAGCGAGGAGGTACGTTGGTTTACCCTCTGCTCTCATAAGGCAGATTACGCCAGTTCGATTCTGGCCCTCGTTACTATGAAGTGAAAACCTGGGCTGGATAGGTGGTACCGCCGATCACGGTTCAATTCCGAGATTTCACTTCTATGCGTTTACTTTCACAAGGTGTGGACTTTGGCTTCCAACCAAAAGTGCGAGTTCGATTCTCGGTAGACGCTCTTGTCCTCTCTAACCGGACCCGGATTGAGGACATTTGGAGAATTGACTGAGTTTGGTAAAGTACTGCCCTGCTAAGGCACGGTCATCTTTACAGATGCGTAGGTTCGATTCCTACATTCTCCGCCTTTGGAAAGTAGTGAGCAATGGCGCTCAACAGGCTTTGAATACCTGACCACGTATCCGCGTGATGGTTCGATTCCATTACCTTCCTCCTTAGAGTATAGGCTGCGTATCCTGGGATGACCGCTATACTCTTATTGTCTTGTAGCATAACGGTAATGCAAGCGGCTGTTAACCGCGAGACTGGTGGTTCGAATCCACCCGAGACAGCTACGGTTTTGTAACTCAATGGCAGAGTATCCGGCTGTCTACCGGAAAGTTGCGGGTTCGATCCCCGTCAAGACCGCCTAAACCTTCAAAGCATTTATGGTGATGCAGGGGCCTTTTAAGCCTCATAACAAGGTTCAAGTCCTTGTGGGGGTATCGCTTCTATAGCTCATCAGGCTAGAGCAGCCGACTCTTAATCGGCAGGTGGTAGGTTCGAGACCTACTGGAAGCACAAGGATTCTTAGCTCAGTGGGAGAGCGAGGCGTTCATAACGCAGAGGTCGTAGGTTCGATCCCTACAGGATCCACTTAGAAGGATGAAGGGTCAATGGCCTGCACTTAGAGGGATCAATACCTGTAAACTTCTATTCATGTGTCTTTCGTATTCACGGTGAGACCTTCGGTTGAAGCCCGGATGAGGACAGTTCAATCCTGTCAGGACACACTATGAGGGGTTAGTATTCTGGGAGCGCACTCGGCTGTAACCCGACGGAGAGAGGTTCGATTCCTCTACCCTTCACTTTGGCCCTATCGTCTATCGGCAAGGACTTTAGGCTTTCAACCTAAGAAGCAGGGTTCGATTCCCTGTAGGGTCACTTCGGAGGATTGGTTTAGTGGCAAAACATCTGGCTTTGGACCAGAAGCCGTCGGTTCGATTCCCTCATCCTCTGCTCTAGGTCTTTGGTATAACGGTATTGCAACGGACTCCAAACCCGTCAGATGTAGGTTCGACTCCTACAAGACCTGCCTTTTGCTTGCGTGGCGGAAATGGCATACGCACTCGGTTTAGGCCCGAGTTACTGTGGGTTCGACTCCCACCGCAAGTACAGCATACCCCCGGGGCATCCCGTTAGATCTGCTCAAATGCCGGGGGTTTTTATTTTAAGCACCCTTGACAAAATAGGATATCTTGTGTTATTATGAGATAAATCATAATAATTCTAATCCTTGGGGAGGATTGAATGACATATCAAGGACACTACAATGCCGAAACATGCACTCAAGATGCTAGAGGGTCTTATTGAAAACGGATCCAATAACGATAACAAAGTGTTGGCGGAGGGGGTAAAGGCTTCTCTGTCAATTTTAGCTGAATTACAACCAGTTATAACAACCCATGTCAACGACAAAGAATTGCACACGCCCAAAGGATTACTGATTAGAGCAAAGGTAATTGGATGGGCTGTTTTTATAATGTTCTTAGTTTCAACAATTGTCATGTATATTCCGGATGGGATAGCATGGCTTAAAACTCTACCGTAAAAGGAGAAAATATGAACGAGATTGTAAACGTATTACAAGAATTTGTGATGGGACTGTTGCTTGCAGCTTTGCCAGTTCTTACTGTTTATGCTATTAGAGCGCTTAAAGCTTGGGGAGACAAAGCTTTTGCTACCATTAATGATAAGGGAAGTTTTGTTTGGGTGCTAGAATCAGCGGTAGAAATTGCCGTACGCGCTGCTGAAAAGATGGAGTTTTCTAAGTTCATTGATGACAAGAAGGCTTATGCTTTTGAAATCGCCCAGAGATACCTTGACAGTGAGGGCTGGGACGAGGTTGAAGTTGAACTTTTAGAAGCCGCAATTGAAGCGGAAGTGCTAAAGCAATTCCCGAAATAACAAATGGTCATCTACACCTTCTTTTGCTACGGGTGTGGGAAAAGTAAAACTACCGACTCTCACCTTGCCCCAGATTGTAAATGCGGTAGGGTGATGAGTTGCGTCTGGAGTGAATTTGGATCAACCGACTGTGAGTTTAGCGCAATTAGAGGCAATGCGAAAACAACTCCTTATAGATATAGCGAAGAAAGAGTTTTCTCCAGAAGGGTATAGGGCTTTCTTCACTGTCATGCACACAATCCCTATGCACAGTGAGGGGGAGAGGTGGGTAGACAAAGCCTATAAATCTAAGAAAGACAAAAAAGGATTGTTAGTAAAAGTTCACAGAGAAGGTGCAAAGACTACTATCTTTCCTAAGTTCTTCGCTGCGTTTTTCATCGGGCATCATCCCGAACTGTCTAGTATGATATGTCGTATCAACGATGAGAAGGCAAACGAGACTACTCAAGCTATCGCAAGTATTATTGAGCATCACCCATCTTGGAAAAAAACATTTCCTCACGTTGTTCCCGACAAAGAGAAAGGTTGGGGAGCTAGCGGCTACGAAGTAATGCGGAATGATATACCTTATGCAGAGTGGGCTGAGATAAAAACAAAACTTTTACCCGATCCCTCGTTTGTTGGATATGGGTATAAGTCGGGAAGCATTATCGGTTCCCGGGTTAATGGTTTATTTCTCGGCGATGACGTTCACGACGAAAATAATACTTCTTCGCAAAGACAACTAATAGGTGTGAAGAAGTGGTTTACAGATACTCTTGCACCCTGCATCATGGGCGATGCATTAGAAATCTGGATGTTTACGCCGTGGTTAGACAACGACTTGTACGCGTACTTAGAAGCTACAGGCGCTTACAATCTTGTCGAGACACCATTATTGATTGCTGTTGACAAAGAAGATCCCCGGGCAGAATTGTGGCCTGAACATCCCTTCATTCCAATTTCGGGTGGATATTATTATAGATATTGGCCTGACGCTTGGAGTTGGGATAGGATAACAAAGAAGTATCTTCAGTCTGGACAGATTGGATTTGCAAGAATGTATATGCTTGACCTTGAGGCCGCGAAGGGAGTTAAACTCAAGTCAGATTGGCTACACAAGTATCCCGCGGCAGACATTGATCCGTCTTGGCCTGTGTTCATGGGGATAGACTATGCAAGCACTTGGGACAAACTAAAGAACAAAGATAGGGATTTCTTCGCTCTTGCGGTTGCAAGGGCTATTCCTGGTGGGGGAATTGTATTTATTGATGGAGTTCGCAAGCGAGTATCCAAAGGCGAAGCTCTACAATATGCCCACTCTTACGCGAATATGTATCCTACCTACCAGCTTATTGGTGTTGAAGCGATTGGTTCAGGTAAAGAATTTTATAATGACTTGCTATTATCCAAAGATATAAGCGGGAAGATTCTCAAACTATTCGAGATACCTTATCACGCCAAGGGCAAGGGTAAAAGATTCGAGGACTGGTTAGCTCCTAGATGTCAAGCAGCAAGGATCTGGTTCTCTAATGTTGAGAATGAGTTTCTTAGAGTCTTTTACGACGAGTGGCTATCTTATGACAATGGGCAATTCGATGACACGATAGATGCGGTTTATATGTGCGCTCTAGCAGGAGAAGGGTACATGCCAATAAAAACAAAGAGAACTTTCGGATTAAAAAAACAAGAGGTAGTAAATCCTTATCATGCAGTAAGCGGGAGAAGCTAATGGCACAAAACTTAAATTGGTATAACGGCCTCTGGGCTGAAATGCTTGTGAGCGATCAAGAGAAAGTAGATCACTTCAAGGAAATAGATCAGGCTATAGAGTTTGGTTATGAACTTCCAGAAGCCTTGAAGGAATTGAAGCATATGAGGAATATTCAATCGACGCTTCCTGCCCAAGTAATTATTGTTGGAACAAAAACTCTTGTGACTATTGAGCCAACCGTTTTTATCCAACCTCTCAATGCCAATCCAGCAACTATTGAAATCGCAAATGCTAAAGAGCAGAACATCCTTTGGGAATTTCAGCAAATGGAGAAGCGATCGGAACGCGGAATGTTAAGTGATCTTGTTGAATCTGCGCTAAGATATGACTCCGTTGCAGCCTTCAATGTTCCTGTAAAATGGCAGATAGGTGGGCAAAAAGGAAAAGTTCCATCAAGGTATAAATCAGCCTTGGACCAGGGCGGGTTTATTACACCTATCACCAATCCAAAAGATATCCACGCTAGATTCTCAGCACTCGGATTAGACATGGTTCTTGAAGCCAAGGTGATGAGAGCGAGGGATGCTTGTTACTTCTACGGAGAGGCGGCCAATGAACTTTGGAATGAAATCAGAGGAACAGAACAAGAAGAATTTTTTGTATCTGTGTATAACCACTGGGACTTTGACGAGCGAATAGTACGAATATCAAAGCCGGCGCAACGCACAGAAATCCTATCTCCTTATGGTGGATACACCATTATCAAGAAGAAGATGGAATTGCCATTCCTTCCTTGGATAATCAAAGAGGGCGGATCTTCTATGGGTACTACTCCAGCCCATAAAGTTCGTCCATTACTGGGTCCTATTGTTCACGCAAAACAATTAGAACTTGCGAATATCGTTCAAAGTATGGCTTTCTCAGAAGCTACTGGTTATGCAGCGGCTCCTAGAGTTAAGATAACCTCGATGGATGGCGAAACAATTACAGTTGAGTACGGAGACATCCAGGCCAAAGTTGTATTGCAACCAAATGAGCAATACGAATTACTGGATCCACCTGCAATTGATGGAAACTTGCTGGTTATTTTTGATAGAATTGAAGCGGCTTTCAATAAACTAACGGGCTTGAGAGCATTGGCAGACCTTGATAGTCCTTCCGGAACAGCTTTCGCTACAGTAAATGCTCAGATCAAAGCTGCTACTACTGCGCTAGAACCAGCCAAGAAACTTGCGGAAAGAGCATTGTCTGGGATTGCGGAGAAGATGTTGCTATGGACTGAATTTACCGGTGATGACTTACTTGGTTACGGAACGGAAGATAGCAACTTAGGGGTTGGATACAGAACAAAATCAACCCAGATAGACCCGAAAAAGATTTACGTCAGTGTTTCACTTTCACATCACGTTCCTACGGATGAGTTACAACAAATTAACGCGGTTACTATTCTGATGAAAGAAGTTGGAATTTCGTTTATTGATGCTGCGAAGAAGTTAGACATTCCAAATCCAGAAGAAATGAAAGAAAGATTTGACCAGGAACAACTTGATAACGCTGTTCTTGCTATTGAGATAAAAATGATGAACGCTGAAGCTGACTTAAAGATACAAGAAAAGTCAATGCAGCTACAGGCTAAGTTCCAACAGCAAGCGATGGCTCAACAGGCACAGTTACAGGCCGGTTTGCAGGGCGGTGGACAAAACCAAGAATCTAATAGTCAAGCGAGATTAGCTGAAGATAGTTTAGCTCCGACTAGAACTGGCCCGGGAAGAAAATTAGCGCAATCTATTGCAGCCAGAGGTCCAGGCTTTGATCCAAGTAGGCGAGGTTCAAGTCCAAACGAAGTTGACCCAGAAGGGTTTACTAGAGAAGGTGCTACCGGCGTAGATAGAAGTGGTGAGGCGATATGAACAAATCCAAAAAGTTAACCATTATGAAGTTACGGGCTAAAATTAAAGCTGAAAAGAAAATGGAGCGACACAATCAGCGTTGGTTTGGAGAAGAAGCTAGAGAGGTTGGTAAACCGAAGCCGTTTGAACTATCTCCGAATGGACAACCGATAATCACCGGGGGTGAGTAATGGCTGAATTTGATCCAAGAAGTCTTAGCTTCACTGAAGAAGAAAAGAAAATTGGAAGCAGTTACAATCCTTATGGAACGTCTCGACCTGCCCCAAGAAAACCTACTCCAAATCTCGGTCAACAGTTTGTTGTTGTCGAGAAGGATGATACCTGGGAAAGTATAGCGAAAGGCTTGCAGTTAGATACCGCTGATCTTCTAAAAGCTAATCCGGATGAATTGAGTACGCCTAATCTTGGCACAGCCATAAACGTTCCTGACACAACTCCTCAGTTTGGAGGACTTACCGAAGAAGAACAATTCAGACAAGATCGATTTGGTGTAGGTGGACAATATATTGATTTCCTCACACACCAGGAAACACTTGATGTTACCGGTGTAAATAAGTTTGGCGGAAGAACATCGCAACCATTTGAGACTGACTTTGGAACTATGCAAATTCCAGAAGGATTTAATTTTGAGGAGTTTAGGATGTTTGCAGAGAATACAAAGGGAACTGGGTTTTGGGATGAGTACCGGGGAAGTTTAGATGTAGAAGATGTACTCAATCTTCCGAGAATGAGTGTAATTGGTGATGAGATTGACCCTCGTTATCAAAGTTATCAAGCACAAGAACTCGCACAGCAAACAGGTCAGTTTTATCCGGAAAGCATTATTGAAACTGGTGGTATTCCAACCTTCCCTCAATGGGAGAAGAATCAAGTTACCGGGGAATGGAATAGAAAATCTCCGGAAGCTATATTTGATGAACTTTATAGACAAAACGGGATAGATCCAAACGATCCGGACGCTGTTGAATGGTTCTGGTCGCTTGCCAGCGAGGACATGCTGTATGCAGCAGAGTTCTTTGATGTGATTGAATGGCCTGAAGGCGGTGGTGGATATGGCGGATACGGTGGGATGCCTACTCCTTACAGACAAGCCAGCAGAGGACCGCAACCCGCCCGTGGTAATTATGCAAGTTACTTAAGATTAACTAACTGGAGTATATAATGACATTTCCAGAAATTCCTTCAATTAGTTTTGGAGATCTTCCGGAACCAAAAGAAGAAGAAAAAGAAACATCTGCCAGTATTGGCGAAAGATACAAAGCATATACTGAAGTCAAGCGCCGGGAAGGACGAGAGGCGCCCTCACTTCAAAAATGGTATAGTGATGCGCTTTCTAAAAGAGGAATCTTGGCACCGTCTGAACGAGACATGGGCTTTGCTCCTGTGGCTGGCGCTATGTCCGCAATGGAAGAAGAAGCCAAGAATACAAAAACTCTTTATCCTTCAGGATTTGACCGCCACTTCTTAGAGAAAGAATTTCTAGCAGAGAGACTTGGACCCGGACTTGACCAGGGGATGTACGAAAGAAAGGTTACTGAACTGGTAGATCCCGAACCTTGGACTGGCGGCGGTGCAGCAGGTTACAGCAGCACAGTAATGGATTCTATGTATGAGAAGGCTAAAGAAGAAGCAACATTAGATTGGACTCCAGAAACAAAGAATGATGATGGAGTTCTGATTAACTGGAAGGGAGATCAACTTCCAGAATTTGCGGTTGGGTGGAAACTTGATAAAGAAACACCTTATTACGGCGGAGGGTGGGAAGGCGCAAAGAATAAGTTTAATCAATCGCTTTTCAATCAAGGATTTATGGTTGCGGGCAAAATTCCAGAAAACATAATGTCTCCAGAGCAAATGTTGGGGGCGGGCGCTATAGGAATTGATCCAGCTACAGGTGTAGGGTCGGGGTTAGCGTTAGGTAAGGCTGCGTTTGATGTAACGATTGGATTTGCTATAGAGGGTCTTGGCGTAGAAGCTGAGAAATGGATTGGCAAGGAACTTATTTCTACCCAAATGTTAGCCGAGACTGGCGAACCTATATTGTGGCAGAAGAAATACGATGCGAACTTAATGAGCAGAGAAAAATTAGCTGAGATTGAAGCCGCCGAGGATGCGTGGGAAGCCAAACACGGATATGAACCACCGACGAAAGCAATAAGGCTAAAATACCAAGATCACTGGTTGTTTGATTTTCTCGATAGAATTGATCCTATAAAATACGCTGCTAATAAAACTGTAGTTATAGCAAAATTAATCAGAGGCGATTTGAAATTAAGTGATGTAAAAGAATATCAAGAAAGAGCCAAAGGGCTTAGTAAGTTTGCTTGGTCATTAGCCTATCAAGACCAAGATGCAATACGTGAATTTGAATATCGAGTCACTGTGCTTGGCGAGAACCCAGACCTTGTCGCACTTGACATGGAAAACCCTTGGTCTGAAGCAATAGGCAGGGCGTTGGTAAATCCAATAAACCTTATTGGCTATCCTATACGTTGGCTTAAAGGGCAAGGACAAATCAATGCGGCTCTCCAGTTTTACAATACTCCAGTAGATGAATTTACCGTTGCCGCGGCTGCGAGATTCGGGAAGGTTGGCGTAATAAAGACGGGCACTACATCTAAAATATATAACATTGTTGATGATATTGGCGTTCTTGCAGGAGAAAGAGGTTTTGCTGCGCCTGTTACAGGCACAGCCGTTGGTGGAGCAGTAGAAGGAGCTTGGGTAGATAATGCTATTGTTTCGTTCAATGCAGCCCACGCCAGAACCTTGTCTGGACTCAATGCCCACGCTGGCGAGTTCGGATTGCTTGTAGCTAACGGGGCAACCAAGCAACACCTTATGATGCAAACTGCAAGACTTGAACTTCTGAGTATTCAGAACAATATCAAAGACATTGATACCGTAGCCGACGTTATAGTATCTTTGGCAAACATTACTTCTTCAGATGTCGAAGCACAGAAAAATGCGATTTTGCTTTTGAATGATTTATTGATTGATCCAGAAAGAATTAAAATTCAACCATCTATTGACCTACAACTTCTTCTTGGTGAAGTTCTTAGGGATTCCGATGGATTGATTAATCCAACAAAACTTGTTAAAGAGATTGAAGCAGCGGTAAAGGCTGGAACAACTCCGTTAGATTCCGTTCTTTCCATAGTAGACAGAGCAACTAAAAACATATTCCCAACAGCTAGACAAATCGTTGATGCCAAGAAAGCATTAGCAATAAACCCAGACGCTAAAGTTCCCGCCGCGGCAAAGGCTTTTATTGACGCTGGTTTAGAATTGCCATTTGTTACAAGGTTTGCATCAGTGCGTTCTGCTACCGCAGAAAACTCAGGACAATTAGCTGGCTGGGCGGGAGGATTATATCGTCTACAAAAGAAAATATCGAGTCTTGTTTTTATTGACTTGAACTTCCGAATGGTTACACGTGGAGGATTGTACGACCTTACCCAATCTGGTATTATCGGTGGACCTGGAATTTACTTACATAGCGCAGAAGGTCACGCAGATAGAGCCGTCAAGATTCTTGGTGCTGACCATCCTGGTTTCATGCAAGGATTTGAACAAAAGTACGATGCTGGATTAGATAACGCTTGGGCTGAAAAAGAAAGTGGCGGGACATACAAAACGATGGGCAGTTTCATGGGAGCTGTCGGCAGAGGAGAAATAACAGGCTTTGGTGGTCGCGGATTACGATACCTGGAACAAAAAAGTAGTCAGAGGATTATCAGTCACTACGTTGAAAAAGCATGGCGTGACTTGATTGTTAAATGCAGACCCAGTACCGCAGAATTAGTTGCCGCTGGAGCCTCACAAGAATTTGCCAACAGCATTTCCCAGATTTTTATTAATAACTGGGGCGACATCGAGAAAACCAAACAGCAGATACTTGAAGCTATTTCTGGAGAAAATGCCATTTCTACTAAAGATTTGATGGAATGGATTCCACAAGAAGTAGAAGATGTATTTACTCGGATGGGATTGATGAACGAAGCGGAGAGAATTGTTGTTGATGCAAACACTTTCGAGGAAGCCGCAGAGGGTATTGATCTGCTTTTTGAGGGGCAGATGGCTCTCACAAAAGGATTAGCTGAAAACTTCCCACTTCCAACAGCAGATCCGATGGACATAGAAATGAGTATTGGTCATATTCAAGACGCTGCATTTGAAGCAGCTTACGATCCAATAAACGGTAAGGCTTTGCTTGACGTTCACACCCTTAGTGTTACCAATGGAAAAATCCAAGCTGGCACAAATGTAATAGACACCATTGGTCGGGCTATTGATTTTATCAAACAAGAGTTTTCAACACTATTGATAAATTCTGAATTAACTAACGAGGCTAGACGAGGAGCCAATGCTGAAATAGGAGAAATACTTAAAGAATATGTAGAACCTAGAACTGAATGGCGTGAAATTACTCAACAGAACAGAGATGACGGATTTGCCGCCAGGGATATTAGCAGAACGATTATAAAAAATAAGTTTACGCGAGCAGAGGAATTGGAACTCTGGGAATTAATCAAAAAGGATTTAAGAATAAGCGGTGATGCTCCTGCGGATAAATGGGAAATGAAGGACAAGATGTGGTCAACTATATTTGCTAGAAACACAACAGCATTTATGGAAGCCCGTCAAAAAGCTGTACTACTTTATCAAGAATTAGCCGGCAAACTTATTGGCAGAGCCTTTGGCGGTGATACTGCAATAGCCGACTCCGTAATGAATAGCCCAGAAGTTTTAGCTGTTCAGGAGAATGAGTTAGTCGCTATTATGTGGGATAACACCGTTATTGTTGATGGTGTTGGTAAACCGGTTGGTCCGATCATCCAGGGTCATATTGGAATGGGAGATAATGCTAATGCTTCCAGAGCTATTGCTTCTTGGATGAATCCAAAAGTGGGTGTCTTTAGGGTTGATAATGCGTATTACGATAGTGAGATTATACGTGCTACCAACAAAGCCCTTGGAACTTCCTACACAGATATAGACCAAATTTCACCAGAAGAAGTATTCGAGGCCTATAATCATTTTAGGGCAGAGAATCCAGACCTTACTCCGATTAAAAGTTCTTATGAGGAAATCGTAGGATACAAACCAGAAGTTAGGGTAGAGGAAGCAGTACCAGCACAAAATTTAGTTTCAAAAGCCTCTATCTTAGGTGGACATTTAGACCTTGTAGACGCTGCTGAATTGAGACAATGGGCTTTAGACAATGGCGATGTCGTAAAAGTTACAGAAATCATAGAGAGCGCCGGCTCAGTACAAGAACAGAACGAAGCTCTTGTTGAATATGCTAAAGAACTTATCAACGAGATAAAGGACGGGGTAAGTGATGCAGTAGATGTAACAATAAAGATACCTCCACTAGAAAGTATTATTGATGATGATATTATTCGTGTTTATCAAGGACGACCAACTCCAGAAGCCAGGGGGGTTTCATGGACGCGAGATTATACTCGCGCAACAGCTCATGGTGAAGTATTTACAAAGGAAGTAACTGGAGCGGAGTGGAAACAAGCTGTGTCTGAAACTCTCAAGGGAAAAGGAGTAGATACTGCTCTTGAAGCTAAAGCAGGGAAACTTGGACTCGAAGAAGGTAGGTTTGTCAGCGAATTTGGTGATGATGCACAAAAACTTATTGTGGAAGGCGAACAACTGAGTCTTATCGATGATATTGAACCGGTCATTCCTCCACACGATGGGGCAACAGATATATCTGCTGGACGAGATGTATATGAACAGCGTAATATCCTTTATGCTGCCATGGAAAGATTCAAGTTAGCTCTCAAAAATGTCTGGAATAAAAAAGAGTATGTTAATGTTACTCCAGAAGCAAAGGGAGCCGTAAAGAGGTTCTTTGCTGAGTTCAAGAAACGGATGCCGGGAATTAAGGACGCTGCTGCTCAATATGGTCAAGCCAACAGAGACAGGATTATATTTGATTATGACAACAGACTTGGCGGAGATGACATGTTGAGCATGTTCAGGAACTTCCACTTCTGGCCTACAAGAACAGCATATAACTGGGGCAAGAGAGCGCCTTTCTATCTCGATTACATCCAGGCATATATCCAGTACCGAGAAGCAATGGAAAAATATCATGCCGATAGACCTCCGTGGCTACGCCAGTACTGGAGTACAAATGAGATATTTGGTCTTGACGCAGACAATCCTCTTTATTTCTCATTAGCTAGTTTGCTTGATGTTTACCAGAATGTGATTAGCGATTTTGATGATCCTGACAAAAGAGCAACCTGGTTTACGTCAGTTGTTGACCAGATGAGCAAGGTGATTCCTGGCAGCATGGGTCTAATAATGCAATATGCTATTGCTGCGGGATTAAAAACTATTGGAGAAGATGAGGCAGCAGCTAAGTGGGGCGGAAGAACAATTCCCCTTACCCAAACCGTCAAGGGGCTTACATCTATTATCGGTATCAATGAAGGTAGAGGCATAGACCTAGACCCGTCAATTTGGATGTTCTCGTCTAACAACTCTTGGGACGATTTGATTACAGGACGCACTCTAAGTGCCGGCGATGAAAAACGAGTAGGCACAGCTATGGGATATTTGATTGACCAATACCCGGATATGCCAGAAGAATTGCTTGACCAAGCAAAAGCTCACGAAGGTCCTTTGTGGGACGAGGCCGTAGCTATCGTTGCCAAGCAAGGCGCATTTGGGAATATTGTTTCATTCTTTACCGGAATCAACGCCAAGGTAAGATCAAAAGATGATTTGATAGTATCTAAATTCTGGCAAGAATACATCTTTTTGATGACTCAATATGATACAACTGATGCAATATCTTGGAGAACAAAACGCGCCGAACTAATGGCTAAATATCCGTTTGCAGAAACTATGCTGCTTGCTAGAAAAGGAACAGAAGAACGAAATATCTCTTATGGTTACTCGGTGTTGTCACGGATCCCGCCCGGGGAAACAGACAATGTTTCAAAGGCTGCTGGATTCAAGTATGACATTCTCTCCTACTTCTATGATAACAAGGGCGATGTAAGCGATTTACCACAAGAAGATCAGGACAAGCTGTGGATATTCTTTGCCGAAGCAGGAGCGAGTATTGCTATTCCGGACAAAGCAACAAAGGGCGAGTGGGTAGACGCAAGCGCAGCATACGGTGAAATGCTAGTTGAAATGGAAAAAGTATTTGGAGAAAAAATCTTAGACAAGATTGACGCTGGATACAACTTAAAGGGAGAGAGTCTAAACAGCCGTGACGATTGGTATGACTACCTTGAACAGTTCCCAGAAGTACAAGAAGCATCGCGGTGGAAAGCGGAGTATATTCTTCAGCACCCCACTCTAAGCGCTTACTACGGATCAATCGATCGGTTGCGAAGTTTTTGGATGGGTGGTATGTATCAGGCACTTGAAGAAGAATTTACCGCAAAGATTTGGGATATTCAAACTCAATACTTTATCTACCAGGACACCGGACAAACGGACAAGGCAAGCGCGTGGAAGAAAGCACACCCCGAATTGCAAGAATATTGGGACAAAAGAAATAAAGTTTATATGCCGGCCATTACGGAACACATGGCCGTTTACGGAGAGAAACTTCCTGAAGGACAGGACATTAGACTTAGACCAGACTTCGTTCCTGAAGAAGCATCAACTGGCGCCCTTGACATTGCCGAGTTTATTGAAGCACCAGATTTGAAAACATATAGAATGGATGAATGGGTAACAATGCTTGGACCTGAAACTGTAGAGGTAGCTTTGTTTGCTTGGGAAGGCGTAGACATTGGAGAAGATATGGAAGCCTATCTCAAGGGCAAGGCAGATCAGTTCAATATGGAATACGAGGAGTTTATTATCAGCATCGGACAGGCAGACCGATAACAGCCCTTGACAAAAGTATGATAAGTATGATATTATTCATAACAATGGCTAAATTATAGCCTACATAAGGAGAAACAATGGTTAAAGATACTGAGAATGTTGACTTGGCTCCCCAGATTGACGGAACCCCCATTCCAACAATTTCGGAACCACCAGCGGGACAAACTTTAGATCCGCCAGAAGTACCGGCCGTAACCCTTGAAGGCGTTTTGGCTAGTCCAGAGTTACAAGCTCTCATCGACAAACAAGTTCAGAGCAAAACTGACTCGCGGCTTGGAACCTACGGGACTAGGCTAGACACCGTGGAGGGTACTATCGCCCATTACGAAGCTGAGAAGGGAGGAACTGTAGATAAAGCTGCATTGTCCAAACTTCAAGGCACTCAAAGAGAGCAAGAATTACTTGCGAGAGTTGAATCGTTAGAGGGTGGTAAAGCAGTTGCTCCGTTACCCGGGGGTGACAAGCAATTACTGACCGAGAAACAGGCAAGCATATTGTCCGAAGTAGGAATGACATCAAGTGATCCAAGGTTCATTGAGTTCTTGAGAGATAATCCCAAGTTCTCAAGCAGCGAAGAATATTTCGCTGCTCTTGACAAACAATCACTTGTATGGCAATCCAAAGAAGCAAGTAAACCCGTACCTTCCGACTCATCGGTTGCGCAGATAATTCCATCTGTACCAACTGGAGACGGAAAATACTCGGAAGAAACTTATAAAGAAGCAGTAGTGGAAGCAAGGGGTAAGCCTGACGAGATCACAAAGATCCGTGACCAGGCACTCGCAGACGGGGTAGACGTTTATAACATTTCCTTCGAACTGCCGTAAAGCTCCTTGACCACTTAAAGGAGTATTTATCATGGCAAGTGTAGGTCTAAAGACCTCTTATAACAATGTCGTTCCGCACAAGCGGATGGTTTCTGACAGGATTATGAATGTCAATCCTCTCAAAATCGTTACGCTTTCTATGCTTGGAATGAACGTAGAGAAATTCTCTATGCAAAATCGTGATGCCAAGACTTATGAATGGCTTGACGACACCTATGTACCAGAAACTACAACTATCAACGGAACCAGCATTGACTCAAGCACAACCAATACCACGCTGACTCCTACCAATCTTACTCTGTTCCAACCAGGCGATATCATGCTGATTGAATCTGAACAGATGTGGGTAAGTGCTGTTGCTTCGGGTATAGTAACAATGACCCGTGGCTATGGTGGTACAACTCAAGCCACTCACGCCAATGCTGTGACTATCACCCTTGTCGGTCGTGCAAGAATTGACGGCGACGACGCTGATGACAGCCCTGCAACTGACGTTACATCCAGTTACAACTACACACAGATCCTCCAACGGACAATCAACATTGCCCGGACAAAGCAAAAACTGGCAGCCTACGGTATCTCTGATCCAACCGGTCGCCAAATCAACAAGTACATGGAAGAACTGTCAATGATGCTGAACAAGCTTCCTTACTACGGCAAGAGAGTAGAAGGTTCTGCGTCAGCAGGTCGTGGTTGTGGTGGATTCCGACAATTCATTACCAATAACTCAACCGATGTATCAAGCGCAGCCCTGACTCGGGACCACATTGATGACCTTCTACAGGACATCCATGCCGACGGCGGAGATCCTAACCTGATTATCACCGGTGCTTTTGCCCAACGAAAGATCAATGCCATGTACGAAGGCTTCATTACCACTGAACGATCTGAAAAACTGGGTGGAAACAAAATCAAACAGCTTATGAATCCAATCACCGGCAGCCTCTTGGATGTTGTTGTTGATCGTGATTGCCCAACCGACGAAATGTGGATTCTTGAAAGCGAAAATATTGCGTACTACCCATTCGATGCCTTCTTCTATGAAGAACTGGGAAAGACTGGAGACGCAACCAAGGGTCAAGTAGTTGGTGAATATGGATTTGTGTGCCGGGGTGACAAACACCACGGATTCCTACACAGCTTTAGCACCAGCGCGTAAACCTTCTTAGATTGCTGGACACAGGGGAGTATTCCATGCTCCCCTGCTAGGCAAAGGAGATAATATCATGGGAGTATCACAAGCAATAGCACCAAGACCTGCAAGTAAAAGACCTTTTGTTTTGAAGAAAGGCATTTCTGTTTTATCCGATCTTAGAGACGGTGGCGCAGGGTATCCTGGTGATTATCCAGGTAGAGTTTACTACGTGAATAACATTCATGGAGCTTCAACTAATGAAGGACTAAGTTGGGATCAGCCTTTCGCTCAAGTATCCGATGCTATTACCGCATCAGAGGCTTGGCGACAGTTGTATGCTGACACAACCAACGACTACCATCGAAACATTATCTATGTTCAGGGAACTGGCACAGCTTACACTCCCCTTACTGCACTTCCAAACCAATGTGATCTGATAGGCGTTGGCGCAGATGTGCGCGGTCATGGTACTGGCATTGCCCGTATCTCATCTGAAACTTCCGCAGATACCGTAAGTGCCGCTGCCGTGCGTGGGTTGAATATGTATAACATGCAATTCACTGGGTTGAGTTCTGGATACGCAATGGACTTGGCTCTCGCATTTCGTTCTAGATTTGAAAATTGCCACTTCACAAACAAGACAACTGGTGGTATACGAATCGTGAAGGGTGGTGGACTTGTATTCAAAGATTGCATCATTGGTGCTGGTGATAGTGTTACCTGCAACATTGGACTAGCAGTTTCTGGTACAGGCGGAGCAAGTAACTTTAACAACTGCACGATTGAGAATAACTTAATTTGGGGTGCGGTGAATGGCATAAAAATCGACACCTATTCAAACAACTTCACTGTGTTCAAAAATAACTTTATCTATGGCGCAACCATTGGCGTGGATGACAACTGTGCATCAAGTAACATCCAAAACAACGCTTTTTATGTTGGTAACTACGTTCAGTCAGCAGATGCCTTCGAGATTACGAACAACGATGGACTTACAACTATCGGCAACTGGATCAACGAAGCTGGAACAAGCGCAATGGAAGATGCAATTTCATATGCCTAAGAACGCTTAACCAAACCTTATCTTAGAGGAGGGGGAAACTTCTCCTCTAAAGGATATATATGGCTAAACGGAAAAAGAGACACGTTGCCAGGGGAAAGACACCTAAATCCAACAAAACCTATGAGATTTTAGTAAGAGATTTGAACAAAGAAGTACCGCAGAAAAGAGTAATCACCAGCCTCTCCAGAGGACAGAGAGAGAAGATCAATCAGTACCTTAACTTGCGATCAACCCCTGTATGTTGGGGTATTCCTTGTGATGAGGTAATGTATACCAAGTTCTTCACAATGTTTATCCGACAAGGGGTTATGCCATGGGATGACTTTGCTACTTCAGAAAGCACTTATCTTCCAGAGGCGCGGAACGAGATACACAACAACTATGTAAACGATTCCGTCGCACCTTTTCTAATGATGCAAGATAGCGATATCATGGCACCACCTGGCATTGTAAATAGATTATTGAGTCACAACAAACATATTGTAGGTGGATGGTATAAAAATAAAAATTATTTCGTAGACGCTCATCCGATTGTTTACGATTACGGAACAGTAGATCCAAACCATTTCTCTGCCCGGGAAAAACCCGGTAAGGGAATGGAAAAAGTAGCTGGCATGGGTGCTGGTTGCTGGCTGATGTCAAGAGAATTGGCAGAAGCTCTTGGAAACAAACCTTATTCAATGGAGCAAGGTGGAGAGGATCTGTGGATTAGTAAGAAAATCATGGAACTCGGCTATGAAATGTGGGTCGATTGGGATTTAGCTTGCGCTCACATGGGGATAGCATGGGTGTAAAAGACAAGACTGCCTTCTTGAATATACACGCAGGGGAAACTTGCGTTATTATGGGGAATGGTCCAAGCCTGAGTGATGTACCGAAAGAATGGCTTGACAAACATATTACTTTTGGCTCGAATAAAATTTACGGGTTGCCCTACAAGCCAGATTATTACTGCATTATTGATGAAGCAATGCTTTACAGATGCTTACCAAGGATACAAGATGGCTGGCGACCTAAAAGACAAATGTTTCTCCGGGCTGAAGCATGTATTGATGACAATTATCCAATTTATCCAGTGGCTATTACTGGGTTTAGCATGGACATTACTAATTTTATTGTTATGGGTGGTACTGTCACTTACGCAATGATGCAGCTCGCAAACTTTATGGGCTTTGACCAGATATATTTAGTGGGAGTTGACCATCATTATCCCAAGTCAATGACCGGAGTACAAGAACCATTTGTAGCAAAAGGGAAAGACCCGGATCACTTTGTTATGGAAGATGGAGAGCCATACTTCAACCCTGGTGAAACTTATAGTCGGCCGGTAGACACAACTTCTACATATAAATTAGCAAAAAGATTCTTTGATGACGCTGGAGTAAAAGTTATCAACTATACCAAAGGAAGTAAATTGCACGTATTTGAAAAAAGGAGAATAAAATGAGAGACATTCATGGAAAAGCACTTGTTGGGGCGTGGGACATTATTGTTGATGTGACACTATCTCTCGATACAGGCCAATATGCTGACGGAGATTTGTTAGCAGACACCCAAGAAATCGTTAAGGCTTGTTTTGAAAACAGCACATGCACCCTTCAGTCGATTAGATTGCTAGATGTTAGCGATCAAGGTGGTGCTTTGGATATTTTAATCTTACGTTCCGACGAAGATATGGGAACGGAAAATAGTTCCTTTGCCCCGTCTGATGCCGCTGCCGCTGAAATTCTGGCAGCCGTTTCGTTTTCCACGGGAGATTATGTTGATATGACTAACTCGCAAATGGCAATGAAAACCCTTGGCGATTCTGGAATGGGTGTGAAACTCGCACCTGCTGATATCGCTGCGACATCACTTTGGATTGCAGCCGTTTCCAGGGATACAAAAACCTACGCAGCAGCGGGAATTGAACTTCTACTTGGCTTTATGAGGGACTAACATGAGTCACAGAATAAGACGAGGGCTGTTCCCCGGTGGCGACCTGTATTCTAAACGCATACAAGAGTTCTCTGGCAATCTGGTTGCTCACTGGCCTTTGAATGAGCTATCTGGTTCAACTGCTTACGATAAATCTATTGGACAATTCAATGGCGCTATTACTACTGCCACACCAGGACAAAAAGGTATCGGTGATGGGCTGACTTCAATGTTCTTCGACGGTACAAACAATTACATTGATATAAGTGCTATTGCAAGTAACTTAATTACAAACGGTGGCTTTGAAACCGCAGGTGCTGGTGGAGCTGATATTTGGGCAGGTTGGGGTGAAACAGTTAGTGATGGCGCATTAGCGAATGAAGGCGTTGTAATCCACACTGGAGCAGATGCCGCTAAAATAACAGCAGGTGCGTCGGCAAACACTTATATTCTTTCCTACGGTATAACTGTAATTCCTGGAGCTACATACCGACTAAGAGTTTGGACGCAGGGCGACGGGACTCACGATGGGCGACTTAGAATTTACAATGTAACCGACCTAGAGTGGATGACTGCTTCAACTAAGACAGGGGTAACTGGAGCCGCATACGCAAAAGTTGATTTTGATTTTACTGTTCCTGCTGGCTGTACTTCAATTAGTGTTTATCTTTATTGCCCAGATACTGATACTCACTTTGTATACTTCGACACTTGTTCACTAAGACGCACAGACATCCCCACATTTGACCCGCATGAGGGGAGTATTATTGTATGGCCGAAAGTTGATGATTGGGAAGATGGGGCAATAGGTTACTTTTGTAACATTAGCGTCAATATATCTAATTTTGTGTCTATCCAAAAACAGGCAGCGAATAATACTGTCTTATTTAGATACGTTGGAAACAATACTACAAAGTCTCAAGCTACATCCGGTCTTACTTCTTCTAGATTGGTGCCTTACGGTATAACTTGGAGTTTGTTAGGTGATAAAGTTTCTTATTATATTGATGGAGTACCAAGTGGCGCAACCGCTACAGGACTTGGGGCATGGTGTGGCAATCTAGCAAGCAATACGATTGTACTCGGAGCTTCCACAACTAATCCTAACAATGTATTGACAGGCAACCTTGCTCACGCTCAACTTTACAACACCCCGCACGATGCCAATACTATGAAGTATCTAATGAGTTTACCGTAAGGATTACAAATGACACTACTTTTTGATGCGACATTGCAATTAGCTCAAAAGCTGGGAGTAGTTAGGGTATCTACTACAACTGGTGGAAGTGCAACTACGCTGGTAGACACCAAGAGAATAGAAAAAGACGACACCTTCAAAGGTGGTACCGTTTGGCTTATAACTGACGCAGATGGAGCCTCTGCTGCCCCAGAGGGCGAATACAGCAGGATTTCGGCGTGGGATTTAGACACCTGGACTGCAACAGTGGCTACAATGACCGCTATTGCGTCCGGAGACACCTATGCTATTGCTGCCGCGCGATATCCACTTGACCTTCTTATCTCTGCAATCAACAACGAGCTTATCAAACACGAAATTCCAAGATACGATCGAACTTCACTTGATATTGTTACTGGACAGTCTGAATACACGCTTCCAACAGGTATCCGGGGCGAAAACATTATAAGTGTTTACGAAGAAACCGATACAGATTCCAATGACAGCAAGCCAGTACCTTTGAACTTCGATGTTCAAGAAGCAGCTACCGGGTCCCAACACCTGCTTGTAATCAAATCCAGAAAGGTAACGGCTGGAAATGATATTATGTTGGAGTACATGGCAAGACTTTCTCCCTTGTATCTGGCAACCGATGTAATTGATGACATTGTTCCAATGGCGTTGATTCTTCCCGCCGCCGCTGCTCAATGCGAATTGATCCGGATGAGAACGCTTGATAGTGGAGATCCACTTGACATAGCGATGCTTCAATTCTACCGGGATGAAGCACAAATAGCAAAGCGCGAAAACATAATCAGAAAACCCGCAAAGAGGGGAAAGGTTCTTGAGGTGTAATGGGAACAATCAATGTATCTCCAACGTCAGGTAGAGAATCTACCCACCACATTAAACTTACCGACTCTAGTTCTACCGAGCTAGGGTTAATTTGTTGTGACCGTAGAGGGAAAAAGAAAGGATTCGTTGGTGTAAATCCTTTTCCTCAAATGGCTTCTCAGCTACGACAAGGTAGGGGAAAGCACTCTGATAGGCGTGCTCCATTTGAGGACATTCCACAATCTGACTTCTCGGGGGGATTAGCTTCACTCCACTTCGACGAGGATGGAAGTAAATACTTAGACGGCGAGAGAATAGATACCTCAAGAATGGGAGAGGTAATTCATGGTGGATTAGAAACTTATACCACTGGACTTAGAGACTTTGTTGAATCTTGGCCTGGTAATCTTTCATGGACTACGCTTAAAAGTGGTGGGACTACAACTATTACAACTTCGTTCACGACGGTTGGCGGATTCAACGCGGATAAAATAGTGCTTATTCTAAAATGGCTGGGAGGCTTTCCACCTGCCGGAAATGCGGGTACGGTGACAGTGGAGCTTTTGAGCGCTGGTGATGCTAGTCTAAAGTCAAAAGCACTTACAGTTGGCGGTTCGTCCGCTGACTGTTGTAACGATTGGATTTCAGAAAGAGTTGAGTTTGACTTTGCCGGAACAGAAGCGCTTTCCGCTACAACTACTTATAAAGTAAAAATCACATGGGCGCCCGGGGCAGCAGGATATTTTCTTGACGTTGGCGTTGACGGCTCTGGCGCCTTGTACTATAGGGTGCTTGACGACTCCGCTGCTTTCAATTTCAAAATGTTTGAATATAAAAATGCACTCTACGGTGTGACGGTTTTTGATGATGGGTCAGTATCTAAATTATATATTGCCGGTGATAGGGGAGCTGCCGATTCTAACACGGGCGCGTTGACTACCACTATTGATGCTACGAAATCATGGACGGCTGATGCTTTTATTGGTGATATTGTTATTATTACTGGGGGTCCAGGAAAACTTGAGGATCAGCCTTGGAGATTAATCACAGATAACAACGACACTACCTTGACTCACGCAACTTGGACAGTAGATCACACAATCAACACAGAATATGTTATTCTAAGTGACAAGTGGCTGGTTCAGCAAACCCTGACTGGTAGAGTTCACAGTGTAACTGTAGTCAAAGACAAGGTTTACTTCGCTTTCGGATTCCCGGGCGGAACAACCCCTGCTTCTGGTGGAAATACTGATTTGTTTGTGCGAAGATACAGAGCCTATAACGCAAAAGGAACTTGGACAGAACAAATAGAGCAAGAAGATAACAACCACTACGGAGCAGAAAAACTTCTTGGTATTTTATCATCTGATACTTCAAGGCACGAAACAACCATAGCAGATTTGTGGATGGTTTCAATGGCGAACTACGAAACGGTTCTCTCTAAGTTCCAAATTCCGCATACTTGGGAAGATATGGCTGCCACTATTGGCACAATCATACCGAATAACCGAGCATGGACTGATACTATTTATCCCAATGCAACCCCTAATCCATATTATTATGGATCAGTTGTTAATGTTGATTCTGGCTTCAGTACTGGGAAATGCGCCCGCTGGTCACTGTCTACTCCACTCGATATTCGAGGCGGAGAAGCTATGCTTTTGCACTTGAACATCAACCCTGCCGGATCTGCTCAAGGAAACTACGATACTGCGGGAGACATTAGATTAATCCTGGCAGACTCAGAAGGCAATGAGGATGAGTACAACCTTGACGGAACTATTGAACAGTGGTACGACGAACTGATATTCTTGCTTGACCCGGGAGTAGCCAATGCCGACATGAGTGACATCACTGATGTTTACTGGCATATCGAGAATGACGAGGGGCAAGTTATTATCAATGTTTGGGGATCTATTCTTCTGATGGGCGATAGAGGATTCCAATACAATAGATGGGAAGCCTTTGAGGATGGCGAAATTGTAAACAACCTGCTTGAGTACGCCGGTGGATATGGGTCTGTTCAGAAAAAACCATGGATACTTACAGATCGAAGCTGGTACTTCATTGAAGACGACATTATAAAAGAAATGTATTTGGAGGAGTTTGAAGAACTAAGACACCCGCGTTCAGGACAGGGCGCAGTTGTTAATAATGGCTACTTGTATGCTAATGCTGGTCCAACAATCCAAAGATTTTCTTCTGGCAACCTTGATAGCATTGGACCTGATGCCAAAGGAGCTTATGGGCTTCCTGCAAACAGAAGGGGAATCCCTAGCACGATGGCTTCTTATCCGGGTAAAGTTTTAGCTGGCTACGATGCCGAAACTGGGTTCTCGTCTGTGATTTACCGCAAGAATCATGGTTGGCATGAGTTATATCGTGCAGTAAAAAATCAAAGAATAAGAAATATTCATGTGTTTGCTCGTTCAGATACAGCGGACAGAGTTTATATCTCAGAGGGTGCTGATGTATTGCGGGTTCCTATTTCTATCAACCCACAAACTGAAGATGGGTATGAGTATGTTTGGGAATCAATACTGGAATCTTCACAGATATACGGCGGCCTTAGAGAAACCGAAAAATACTATCACGCCATCACTCTTGTTACTGAGAACCTTGATACGACTAACCGCTACATCCAAATTGATTATAGAACATCAGAGAACCCCATTTGGATAAAGCTAAATGGGAATTTTACGACTTCTCCAAGGCAAAGGCGGAATATTGTAAGCACTAACGACACTAATGGTAGGTGGTTTCAATACAGGATTAGAAGTTATACTAATGACAGAACCGAAACGCCTAAAGTAGTAAGTGCTGTCCTTGACTCCGTTGAGAGATTGGATGTAAACGATTTACTATCCTACACCATCAGACTAAAGGCAAAAGAAGAACCTGATCTTCAAGGCACAGAGGATACAGATGGTGTAGTAAAACTAGCTCAATTAGAAACCTGGCGTGACGATGTCAAGCCACTCACGTTGAATACCACAAGTTACTTCGAGGATGGCAAGCTAGTGTTTCTTGAAGGTTTTACAAAGAGAACACTGAAGCACACCATTGAAAACCCGGGAGACGAAGTAAGGATACTCGACCTGACTTTAATTGAGCTAACGTAATGGTATTCCTGCCTATTGAAGAAGAAGAAATTGGCCTAATTGATGGGCAGACTCCCGACTCCAAGGAAGAATGGTGGGCATATCTTGCCCTCCTGAAGTACGATGTTGAGTTCAAGTATCAATGGAATATAGGCGGTGGAACATCAAGGCGTGGTGGAATAACAGTAGACTTTGTAGTGTGGAATCCAATGATAAATCCTTTCCTTGTGCATGGCAACTACTGGCACAAAGGAGAACTAAAGGGCGGGGATAAAACCCGCCTGATTGCTATCGCAGATTATTTCAAGGTTGATATTAAAAATATCCTTATTTTGTGGAGCGCTGATGCTCAAAGTGAAGAAGATGTAGACCAGTGGGTGAGGAAAAATGTTGCTAAATGAACGAGAATCACAACGAGTTAGAGGCCTGTTTCAACGAGTCGAGAAACTTGAAAAAGAACTTAGGGATACAAATGCTTACGCTATAGCCTTGGAACAAATTGCCCTCCAAGATATATTTGTTCGCAACACTGGCGACAACACAATAACTGGCTCGCTTGATATTATTCACACGTCTACAGAAGCGGATGACCATGCGCTAGAGCTAGATGTAGATGCGGCGGGATTCGGGGATGTAAAAGCAATAGACATTGATTATATAACTGGCGCTATTGAGGCGGGCGAGGATGAAGGAATTATTCTCATCAATATTGACGAAATCGCCGCTACTGGTGGAGATGTATTTGCCGTTGAAGTTTTAGCAACTGATGGGAGCGCTGATATATATGGACTGAAAGCAGGGGCGTTGGTAGGCCCAATACATCAGGATTCCGGAACGTTTGCTAATCCAACCACAGGGACAGATAACACCGCAGACACCGATGTTCCAAATATGATAGACGGTAACTCAGGAACAACTACAGCCATATTCGAGGCTGACAATGAATATATTATCATAGGAGCAGCGGCAGCATTTCAGGAAATAGAGTTCATACTTACAACCCCAGCAAGCGTGAATATAAAGCCTACGTTTTGGTATTCAACTGCCGGTACAGGGCAATTTACTCAATTTACCCCCGTTGACGGAACAAACGGATTCAGGAATACTGGCGTAATCGCTTGGGATGCCTCTGATCTAACTGGACATGTTGCCGACACCGGAACTGGTACTTTTGATATTAAAATTATCCGAACTAAAAATAACCTATCAACCAACCCGGTCTTAGGTTACGCAAAAGTAGCTGCTACTACTGAATATATTTGGGACAAGGACGGAAACCTGCATATTGCCACTATGGGGATTGGGACAGACCCATACTCAGGTTTACATTATCAAGGAGCTATTCTTTATCTGACTCCTGCCGCTGGGGCAGAATCAAATGATAATATAACAATTAAAAATTATGCAACTGGAAATGGAGCTCCAGATATTATATTAAGAACAGCTGATATAAATGGAGCTTATGGCATAGGTGTTGGTGTGTTGTCTTTAATTGGTGGTTCAAAAACAACGCATTATGGTGGAATAGGTGGTGGAGGAGGA
>SDBS01000385.1_pt1 | contig 41673 bp, 43 predicted proteins | sample 2277091 | NCBI WGS metagenome assembly SDBS01 (sample SAMN10404972, study PRJNA504765) | marine sediment metagenome | isolation source: marine sediment core GS10_PC15, 163 cmbsf | place: Arctic Ocean: Southern Knipovich Ridge | collected 2010
GTGAAGGTGCAACTCTTCGAGAAACGCTCTCTCCAGGAGGTCTTTCTCAACGATATTGTCGGACCACCTAAATCGGCTGAAATAAATCAACTGAATCTGTCAATCTTAACCGGACACTAGTGACTATAAATAATGGAAGAATCCGTTCGATTTTCTGGGTGTTGCTTGCAGCAATTCTATTTCAAGGCTGCACAAGTTATCACAAACAGGATGTACGGATTGAAGGTGAACTTGAAAAAATAAACCATAAAGGTGCTACTGAAAATTCAAGAGTATATTTGCATGATGGGTATAGATATTCCGCAGCTAAACTATATATCAAACCGGACTCTTCTTTTTGGTACGCAGGCGAAGGTGTTCTGCTTGTCCAACGGCCTACTCCTGATATCAATAAAGTGATATTTGTCAATCGTCCGAGAGGTGCTCTAGATGCTTTTCTGTTTGGCGCAATTCCTGGATTTATTTACGCAGGATTGTTCGCTTTTACGATGAGTAATGGAATGGGTGGTCAGGACTTTGGATCAGCCCTAGGAATTGGACTGGCGTACGGACTTGGAGGGGGTCTTTTCACTGGCTTATTGGCTGCACCGATCGGATGGATAATAGGCCAAAGAAACGTTTACGAATTATATGATTCAACGCTTGATGAGAGAGAATAAGAAGAGAATTTTGTATAGCAGAATGTTTGTGGCTGCAGGCCTACGGCCTTTCGCTCAGATTGCCTTCGTCACGACAGTCGCAGGGCGCCAGGCGCGACATCCGGGCCTGGTGGCCCGGACGGCCACCAGGCGAATACGGACAACGATATACGAAAAGCCGCGAAAAATGAGAATTGACTGTGATAGTAACTAACTTTAAGATTACCATGGTGTTAGGCGTGACTGGCCGCAAATTGCGACGAGTCAATGATAACCACTTGATATATAGCACGTTATGAACAATAGCATATCAGATGACCAGATTGAAACAGTGGAGAGAAGGCATGACAAAGAGAAATAGGGTATGAAAAGGCAAGTCTCGTGATTCGAACACTATCCCGGATTTTGTTGTGTGCGATGCTTATGCAGGGATGTACCAGCTACCATACATATGATGTCAGAAACTCCAGCGAATTTATCGCAGAAATCAACAAGAAAGCAGAGACTAAAAGAACCAGTATTACAATGTTCAGTGGTGACCAGTATTCGGTCGCTGATCTCGTGGTCAAGCCAGATTCGTCATATTGGTACAGTGAGAACGAAGTAGACTGGATGAACTATTCAAATGCAGATATCAGTCATATCGTATTCGTGGATGGTAAAAGGGGTGTCTGGGATGGTATCAAGATTGGATCCGGAATCGGTTTGTTATTTGGGATATCGCTATGTACATTGTTGAGTTTTGCGATGCCAGGAGACTGTGTGGACGGGTGCGCATATCAATACCCCTTTGATTGTGCTTTGAAAGCAGGTATAGGACTTGCTGTCATAGCCGGATTGATAGGAATCCCAATAGGAGCAATAGTAGGCCATACAGATATTTACACCATTTCAACCCGGGAGAGGGATCATAGTAGATCGAACTAGACGTAAAATAGCCGGATAACACAGGACGGAAATGATGCTCAGGATATTCATTCTTATATTGCTGTCAGTCTCACTTGGCGCATGTACAGAGACAACCGGAGACAGTTCAAAGAAGAAACTTTCTCAACATGAAAGAGACAGTATCCTTGCCGAATCAGATCTGCCGGGAGCAAATATCGTCGGCAAAGCTATTGAAGTATCAGATTCCTCGAGTGCGCGGGCTAAGAGGCTGGATGAGGAATCTGACTGACCTTGTAGTAGTGAAGTCGAACATTTCGAGGGAGTGAACCTGTATTATGAAGATAGTTGCGATAACTGTGATTCTTGGAATGTGTTTCCTCGGCGGGTGCGCTCAGCAATACACAGAGCCAGAGATTGTATTCGAGAACGAAACCGAGCAGGATGAATATGCTGTATATTCACTCAGTATTGAGTATGTATACCTGCGTAACCTTCTTTCGCATAACAAGAATCCAATCGAATCAATCATCATTATCGCTGAGACCAACGATCTGGGCGAGTACTGGATAAAAAAATTCATTGAGGATCTCGATGACAAGAATGTTCCGAGAGGAGCGCTCGAAGACTGGAGGATAGTAAACCGATCTACAAGGCCTCTTCTGCGGAAATTCAAGTTTTCGTACGAATACCAACTGGTCGCAAGAGACGAGCTTGATAAGTACGATGCGGACACATTCTTCACCAAGTTCTACGAGAAATATCCGGATTCAAACGGACTGATCTCAGTATCCAGTATCGGGTTCGACAAGGCGATGAACACTGCATTGATCCACGTGATCCACAGTTACGGATCACTTGGGGCGAATTATTACTTTATTTTTCTGGAAAAGAAGAATGGCACCTGGGGCATAGTGAAAAGGATCTCGACCCGTCTCTCATAAAAAAAGTGAGGGAATACAAGGGTTGCGGGCTTATATCCCCTCAGTGCCGATTCGGATTGCAGTCGAGGTAGACAGCGCAGCAACCATACTAACCAAGGATACGTATCCAGCCATTTTTAATGACTTATTGTCCGTATCCGGAAGGCCCTACAGGGGCACTTCATATTATAATTAAATATGTGGCCGCTGCCTCCTCGATTGAGAGCCTATCGACAATGAAAGTATAGCCGGATTCCTCGTTCTGTCCAGCCTCTACAAGCTCTCCAGTGGAGATTGCGACATTTTTCATACAGTTAAAGTTTAGGTGGTAATTTCCACCGTAATATCGTATTGGTTTTCGAAAGATCGATTGAATGGCATATTCGGGGAAATATTATTTCCGGAACCATAGGCGAAAGGAAATTTGATGGCCTGCCCTGAATGTTACAGCAGTGACCCGCGGGTGACACCGATTCTCGATCCGGAAAGTTGTCTGATGACCCATGAGCAGTATGTCTGCTCGACTTGCGGACGCTGTATCTGCGCGGAAGCAGATGCCCAGAACAAGTACAGGATCAAGTATCCATTCAAATCGCTCGAGATAGCCAAGCTGTATCTCAGGGCCGCTGAAGCTATCTATGGGGGTCCATCTGAGATCTACGAGATCGAGTACTCGAACGGCAGGACCCTTTACAAGATATTCCATAATAATGAAGACATGCTTACCTACCTGAAGAAGAATACGATGCAGACCTGTCCGTCAGGGGAGCCTCTCTTCACGACTCCTTCCTACAAGCCGCATGACAAGGCACAGATCGGGAATCTCAGTACCGGAGAAATCGCGAAGTATCTCGAGGAGAAAAGAGGCTGATGCCGGCCAGGTTGTGATCGCATAGATAAAAAACGTCGATGGCGGCAACCTTATCCAGATCGTGATGAGGCACTGAACCAGGAGGGGGCGGCAGATATGACAGCCGGAAACAGGATGATCGCCGGTTCGATGATCATTCTCTCAACTACTCTTGTACTGAGCCTTCTTCTTGCCCTGGTGCACAAGGGTCCCGATGCCTTCGCTACTCTCAGCCTTGCCTACATGTTTGTGATTTTCTGTTTCGCGGGCGCATTTCTCTATACTGTCCTGAAATACCGTGGAATCCGTGACATGGTCCTTTCGGTATTTGTGGTGACACTGGTCCATTTGCTCATATTCAAGATCACTGAGCCGACGTATTTCATCGAGTTCTTTCTGTACTATGCAGCACTCGGCGCTTCCGTGCTGATCTACCATGAAGCGGTCGTTCCCCGCATGAGAAGGGTCAGGATCGGGAAGTTCATCTTGTTAACGGCCCTCATTGTAGTTCTCTATTCGGCCGTGACGATTGTAGCGTCACTCTTCTCAAGCGGTCGCAGTCTGTCACAGAGCCTCATCGCCATTGCAACAGTTTATACGTTTACCGGTATCACGCTCGGCCTCGGGCTCGAGATCGGGGAACTGCTGACAGGCAAGCTGGTTCCAGAACCCCTGGAAGTGACAGCCGATGATTCTTAAAAGGAGATCGCATGCTCGAATTAAGGCCTGAACGGCCTGGCGACGAAGAAGCCATAGCGGAAGTCAGCAGGCGCGCGTTCGGCGGGGAAGAGGAGGTTGGGATAATCGCCGCTATCAGGGGCTCGGAATACTTCATCCCGGAACTCTCTCTTGTCGCCGAACAGGATGGCAGGATCATCGGGCACATCATGTTCAGCATCATAACTCTCGTCCGATTCGACAGGCCGGCTGAAAAGATCCTGAGTCTCGCTCCGATGGCCGTCGATCCCGAAGTGCAGAACAAGGGTACCGGATCGGCCCTGGTACAGGCAGGAATGGAGAAAGCCCGGGAGCTCGGTTACACTGTCGTCATAGTGATCGGACATCCGGGATATTATCCACGATTTGGATTCAAACAGGCGAGAATGCTCGGATACGATATCGGGATGGAAGTACCGGACGAGGCATTTATGGCGGCAGGGCTGCAACCCGACGCTTTGCAGGATGCGGGAGGCATGGTACAATTCTCTCCGCCGTTCAATACAGGCACTCAGGAATAGGAAGATTGTGAGGCGTCATGAGGAAACTGGCAGCCATTTTGATCATGATATTTGTCTTTGCTGGATGCGGCGAAGAGTACGCTGACGGCGAGGCGCAGAAGATAAGCGCTCTCAACGAGGCTGATAACCCGGAAATCGCGATCGCCAGGGACATGCTCGCAGCCGCACTGAGGTACGATATCGACAGGTTCGTTGAGAGGAACCGGCCCAAACTCGATGTATGCTTCCTCAACATTCTCGGCGCCGATCCAGCCGATGAACTTATTGCACGGCTTGAAGGCACGAAACTCAAGGTATACAAGTTTTCCGAATGGACTACCTATTTCAAGAACGAAAAAGGCGCTCCGACGATACCTAAACGGTTTTTTTCGATCTCGGTAAGAGATGTAAGGATTACTGATTCCACGCACATGGAGGTAGATACCATATGGGAGGCTTCGGGAATCGGGATACCGGGTGAGACTTTTATGCTGGAAAGGATCGCGGGGACGTGGCGGGTAATCAGCACGAAATTGACCTCGTGATCCGGCACTCCTCCTGACCGGCGGGTGATTCGTGGACCAACCGATATTGGAGACAGAGAGACTGATCCTTCGTCCGTTCGTGGATGGCGACGCGCCACGGATAGCGGAGTTGGCCGGCGACAAGTCTGTCGCGGATACGACGCTCAGGATACCGCATCCATACAGTGATGCGATGGCCCTCGAGTGGATCGGCACGCACAAGGCTGTTAGGAATGATGATCTGGCTCTGTTCTACGCGGTCGATCTGAAGGAGAGCGGTGAGCTTGTCGGCAGCACCGGTATTGATATAGATTTCCCGCACAGCAGGGCAACCATCGGATACTGGATCGGCAGGGGATACTGGAACAAGGGATACGCGACGGAAGCGGCGTCAATACTGTTCACGTATGTATTCGATGTAATGAAGTTTCACAAGGTCGATTCACATCATTTCGTGCGCAATCCGGCCTCGGGGCGAGTGCTGGAAAAACTCGGCATGAAACGCGAGGGCCTACTCAGGGGTCATATAAAAAAGTCAGGCGCCTGGGAAGACATCATTGAATATGGAATACTGGACCATGAGTACAAACAGCTCGAGAGCAGCCTGCAAAGGAGCGGATAATGTACTGTAGAAAATGCGGCGCATTGAATCCTGACGAAAGTAATTATTGCGGGGGCTGCGGCGGCCCTCTCTCGGGAGACAGAGCCCCCGTAAAAGCTCCACCTTCGGCTCAGAGCACTGTGAAACCACAACCTCCACCTGCCGTACCGCCGGGTCATACCCGGCTGACTCCGCCGCCGGCTGTCCGGCCGTACTACGCTGGCTTCTGGAAGAGATTCGCCGCCTACTTCATCGATGAGATCATCCTCTCCTTTATCGGGATAATGATTATGCTTGTCGTGGCGGGAATTGTGGGTGTTCCGATGGGGCTTTCAGGTTACGATGAGGATGTTATCGCTCCACTCGTAGTGATCTATTTCGGGATAATCGACTTCCTGCTCAACTGGCTCTATTACACCATACTCGAGAGCTCCGACAGACAGGCTACCCTGGGGAAGATGGCCATGGGTATAGTGGTCACGGACATGGAAGGGAAACGTATATCTTTCGGAAGGGCCAACGGCAGATTCTGGTCGAAGATATTGTCCGGTCTGTTTTTGTCGATCGGCTACATCATAGCGGGGTTTACGGAAAGGAAACAGGCTCTTCACGACCTGATCGCGGCGACACTGGTCAGCAACAGATAATTTCTTTAACGAGCGGATGACGATGAAGCGGCAAACCCCAGTCTCCGGTATGAAGAGCGCAGCCTTCCTGCTGTATATTCTGTTAGCGGCTATTTTCCTCACGCCTGCTGGATGCGTCCCTCCCCAGCGTAATAATCCGGATGAATATGAGGAAGTTCCCGTCTTCGACTATATAGATGAAGCCGAACAGATATCCCTCTACCTGGATGACAATGTGATTCTCAACAGGTTTCTTCTGAAGCGGGTCTTCTACGACATTACCCTGATAAGGGGTGCGTTCGGCAGGGATATCGAAGCGATAGACAACATCAGGTTCAAGCCTCCATGCAAGGCTGGCAGGATCATGATCGTGTTCGAGGATAAGATCTACAAGGAGGTCCTTGCCGGCAATTACGAGGAATGGACCGAGCTCAACAACCGCTATCTGCCGTACGATGTAAAGACGGTAGACAAGCTCAGGAAGGTCTACCTCTATTTCGACGGCCTGCTCAACTACAGGGCGCTTGCCGCCAGGTATGCTGAGCTCCCCGACATTGAGTCAGCATCGTGCATTCAGACCAAAGGCGATTTTGCCAACATCTATCCGCGCAGAACCGATACGGGAATAGACTATCTCTTCAGGGACGCATGGGGCACATGCTCGACAGGGTGCTCGAACAACGAGTTCTTCTATTTCGTGTGCGAGAACGACGACGCCGTCTATGTCGGCGCATGGAATCCGCAGGAACGCGCAAAGCCGCCGGAGTGGTGGCCGACAGCGAGAAAGTGCCTTCCTCAAGAGCTACGGGAGCAATTCTAATGATGAGATCATCGATCCTTACAGCCGCAATCCTTATCCAGTCATGTCTCCCGGCTGGATCAGCCGTGGATACGATTGCGACCGAAGGCAAAAGCGGGACATATATTGCGCGGGGTTCCTTCACCGGAGGAGAGGTCAAAGACGGTAGAGACGTTCATGATATCGAGTGGTCGGTTCATGAAGGTTTCGAGCGGATCGAGATCCGGATCCACGAGGCGAAATGGCTCGACAGTGAGAACGCGACCCCCGCCGCCCTGCCGTGCTGGTTTTCCGTCAGCCGGGAGGATTTTCCCGCCCGCCTGCTGGTCGTGGTCAGGGGTACGAGGATGTTCAGCGCTGCCCCGCCGGAACTGCCGCCCGCCGCGCTTGTAAGAGGATTCTACAGGATCATTTATCTCGATGACGCGGGTTCCATGTTCGCGTTTGAAATCAATAACGACACTGAATTCGAAGTCTTCGAGCGGCACGACCCGGCGGTCATCGTCATCGATATTCGCGAGACCGTAGCGGGCAGCCGGGGAGGCCCCGAAACGGTTTTCTCACTCAGATCTGTATCCTGGACACACGGAGAACGATCCGGACATTTCCAGGAAGTATTGATGAAAGCGGGGGCGAAGAAATCACGTATCATCCGTGACGCAGAAGGAGATTTCTGCGTCGAGGAGGGATGGTATCCGACCCTGAAGGAAGCCGAGGAAAAGCGGGGAATATTAGCGGAGCAGAACATCGTCCTGTACGTCGAACAGAGGGGAACCGGGGATCAGCCTCGCAATATCCAGCCTGAATAGAAGAGAGGGAGAGATCAGTGCATAGTCGATTCGATGGAGAAGTGATGAAGAAATCCATGATTATCATCGTTCTGGCTGTGATCGTGTCGATGTGCTGCATCACGGGCTGCAAGGACAAGCTCCAGCCCGCACCTCCATCGCTGGTAGGCGATGAACTTGTCGTCGCGGTCGCGCTTCGCCGCCACATGTACAATCACCATGAAAGGTTCGGATTCGATTACGAATATATCTTTCTGACAGTATTCGGCAAAGATCCGGGCAGGGACTTCATGGACTATTTCGACGATCTCTTTTCCCGGGTACTGCCGGGATCGGAGATGAGGGAAGCGAGATACGGATACGAGAACCTTCCTCAGACCAGGGGTGTATGGGTCCGTTTCGAGGTGATCGATTTCGAATCGGTCTCGGAGCTTGAGGCGCAGGTATCCTGCCAGACCTTCGAGTACAACAGAGAGAGCCCAATCATAAGATACAGGATGCAGATGCTGGACGGGCAGTGGAAAGCTACAGCTGTCACAGGCGTCGAGGAACAGCGGATCCTTCAGTGACGGCGATCGCGGCGCTGACTGCGAGATTATCCCGCCTCCCGATAATACCTGAAACAAGTACGCCAGCTGAACGTAAAAGTAATAGAAGAACGTTCGGGCGGCAGGGTGATTTCGAGAGGTGATAGATGAAAAAGATCGTACAGTTCGTTCGCGGCGGGGATTTCACCTTCTACGTGGCTTTCCTGTTGGTGCTCGTATGTGTCAGGTCATCGGTGTTCGCCAGTTATCACGTGCCGACCGGATCGATGAATCCGACTATCCTCGAAGGTGATTTCTTCTTTACCAACAAGCTTGCCTACAGACTGAAGGTCCCTTTCACGAAGACCAGCGTATTCGAGTGGGGTATTCCGTCCAGAGGCGAGCTGATCATCTTCAAGTTCCCTGAAAACGAGAGGGAACTCTACACAAAGAGGGTGATCGGTATTCCGGGCGATATCATCGAGATGCGCGGCGGCAGGCTGATAATAAACGGCCGGGCAGTCGACCGTGAACCTGTCGGCACAAAGGACGGGAAGACCCTTTACAGAGAATCGCTTAACGGCAGGGAGTATACTATTCAGCACATACCGGGCCGAAGTTACATGGCCGACATGCCTCCGGTAGTCGTGCCTGATGGACATCTCTTCGTTATGGGCGATAACAGGGACAACAGTTACGACAGCAGGGGATGGGGATGCGTGCCTCTCGGAAATGTAGAGGGGGAGCTTATCGTCAGGTGGTTCTCGTTCGACCTGAAGAGCTTTCGTCCGAGGTTCGAAAGGATAGGACCCGTCTGACGAGTCTGATGGAAAGTATTTTGTTCAGCCCGCGGTACAGCCGGGAGCCGAAAGGCCCCGGCTGTACTTTATCCGGTCGAATCGCGTTGCTGAGAAATGGCGTCCGGTGTACTATCCGCCTGTAGTGATCATCGAGAGAGAGGGCCTGATATGAAGATAGATCTGAATGGCGTGACAGCTCTTGTCACGGGAGGAAGCAGCGGTATCGGCGAAGCCATAGCGACTACTCTGGCAGAGTGCGGGGCCGTAGTGGGTGTGCATTTCAATACAGGCGGCGATAAGGCCCGGATAATGGCTGCGGGATTCGATAACGGGTCTTCGGCATTCGGTGCCGATCTTTCGGACCCTGAAGCCGCGCGGAAATTATTTGTAACCGTCGCGGAGACGCTGGGCGGCATCGATCTGCTCGTGAACAACGCGGGTATCTTCATCCCCTCGCACCCGGAGAGCGGGCATGGCGACTGGATGACCGCCTGGGACAAGACTCTCGCCGTCAATCTCACATCGACCGGCGTGCTCTGCAGGGAGGCGATCGAGCATTTCAGGGGGCGCGGGGGAAGGATCGTCAACATCGCTTCAAGAGCCGCGTTCAGGGGGGAGACAGCCGAGTATCTCGCTTACGCGGCGTCGAAAGGGGGCATGATCTCGCTGAGCCGCTCTATCGCCAGGTCGTTCGGCAAGGATGGGATCAAGTCGTTCGCGATCGCACCCGGTTATGTGCTTACTCCGATGACTGAGGAATATCTCGAGAAACATGGTGAAGAGATGGTGGCCAGCGAACTGGCGCTCGACGAGATGACAGATCCGGATGACATCGCTCCGCTCGTCGCTTTTATCGCTTCAGGAAAACTCGATCACGCAACGGGGTGTACGATAGATATCAACGGGGGAAGCTACATCCACTGAGGGCTCTCCGGCTGGCCCTAGATATCCCTGAGAAGAACATTCTCCGGCGAATTCTCGATCGCGTCTCCGAAGGAGTCCATGATAGCGGTCAGCCTGGCGAACTGCGGCGACTCCTTCACGGGAACGTTGTCGCTGCCGAGTTTCTCGAGAGTGTCGAGCACGCATTTCACGGTAAAGAAGTTGATGTCACAGGCCGGCTGAAAGGCCGAATCCTGTCCCTTGCTCGTTTCCGTCTTCGAAAAGATGCCTTCATCGGCAAGTTCCGAGAGGACCTGTCTGACGGTCCTTACGGGCATTCCAAGATCCTGGCCTATCTCTGCCGCCGTCATCGGCGTCTGCCCGTCCGAGAAGGTTTTTATCACCTTCCAGGCGATCAGAAGGCCGAGACGCTTCTTGCTGCGCCAGCTGATGTGAAGCGAGTCGATCTCTGACTTGTACATGCCGACATTCTGTATGGCGAAGGATATCTCCGCCCCGACGAGGACTATCAGCCAGCTCATCTGGATCCAGATCAGGAAGAGGGGCAGAGCGGCAAGGCTTCCGTAAATAGCGTTATTTCTGGATACACCTATCTGGAAGCTGATGTAGATCCACTGGACGAGACGGTAGAGGGTGCCGGCTACGACCGCCGCGTAGAATGCCGACTTGAAGCTGACCTTCGTGTTCGGGAGAACGAGATAGATAAATGTCAGAAGTCCCCATATCAGGAAGAAGGGGAGGATATTGAAGATCAGCCATGAGAGCGGTCCCTGGGCTTCCCTCAGGACAGTGGAATCGATGAGGCTCATCAGCCGTGTCGCGATGAAACCGGAGAGACTTGTGTAGATGATAAGGCCGATCACCGTAACTATCAGAATAGCCGTGTAATCGCTGAATTTGCGGACGAGACTGCGGTCCCTGTGTATGTTCCAGATATCGTTGAAGGCGGCCTCGAAGTTTCCGAGCACTTTTATCAGTGTAAACAGCAATACGATAATGCCGACGCCCGCTACGATTCCGCCCTGAGTAGTCTCCAGCAGCGAATTGGCGTATTCGACTATCCTGGCCACCACCGTCTCGTAACCGGGGTAGTTCTTGTAGAGCGCATCCTCGATGAGTTTGTCGAACCCGAATCCCTTGGCGATACCGAAGATGATAGCGACGACAGGCACGATGGAGAGGAGCGAATAGTAGGTAAGGGCCGAGGCCCTCACGTTCAGTTTGTCCTCCTGAAAGCCTTTCAGCGAGAGGACGAGGATCCTCAGCTGATTGACCAGCAGCGCCCGCACCCTCGAAAGGTCCTCGAGGCGCAGCCTCCAGATATCGACTGTGAGAAAGGTGATAACTCTCTTGATCCCGTTTATCGGATTCATCCTTCTCCCCTAGAATATGTAGAACAACCACTGCAGAATGAATCATAGGATGGAAGGGGCGGCGTGACAAGTCGAATGTGCCGGCCAGCCAGGTACTGATATTAATTCTGGAAGCATGACACCGGCCGCCTATATAATCACAATCCGAGGGATGGGGGATCATTGTTCCCCATGAAAGCAGACTCATCCACGCAGCCGCCGCAGCGGCACGGACAGGAGCTGGGACATGTTTGAATCACAGCAGGCCTTTGCCATTTTCTCGATAATAGCCGGAGTGATCGTCTGTTTCTGGGGTTATCGCCTCTTCAAGGTGGTCCTCGGTATCGCGGGATTCATTGCCGGCGCGACTCTCTTCTACCATTTCGGTGCCCACTATACGGCGAATATGATCGTTCTCGTGATCCTGGCGGTCTTCGGCGGGATGATCGGCGCCTCGCTATCGATGGCGTTCTACTATGTCGGGCTCTTTCTGCTCGGCGCCCTCGCCGGATGGCAGATCGGCTTTCTTGCGGCAACGGTTATCAACATCGAGCTCGTGATCATCATCCCTATCGTCGCCGCAGTGATCGCGGGCATCCTCGCATGTTTCTTCCAGAAACCGATAATTATAGCAGCCACAGCGCTGATCGGCGCCTGGAGCGTCGTGACAGGTGGTTTTTATTTCTTCGGTACCGGTATCATCCCGACCGACCTCTTCAGAGATCCATTCATGCTGGTCGAGAGCCTTCGCGAGACAAATCCTGTGGTCGTTTTCGCCTGGATCGTACTGAGCATCGCGGGGATGATCTTCCAGTTCAGTTCCCGTGAGCCGGGAATGTCCGGTGAGAAGGGGAAGTAAAGGATGGAGCGATGATCGAAGTGAGGCCCGCAGCATCCGGTGATCTGACAGCTATCACGGATATATACAACGACGCGATCCTCAATACAGTCGCGACCTTCGACCTCGAGACGAAGAGCGTGGATGATATGCGTCTCTGGCTCGAGAAGCACAGCGGAGATTACCCAGCCGTGGTATGTATCAGCGAGGCAAAGGTCGTCGGGTATGCCTCGCTCAACGAGTATTCACCGAAGAAAGCTTACGCGGCGACCGCCGAGGTATCGGTCTATATCGATCGCGGCAGCAGGAGGAAGGGATATGGACGTGCCCTGCTCGGCGCGATAATCGAGGCCGGAGCCGAAAAGGGGATCCACTCGATGATCGCAAGGATAACGGAAGGTAACGATATCAGCATACATCTCTTCGAGCAGTTCGATTTTACGCATGTCGGGAGACTCAGGGAGGTAGGCACCAAGTTCGGGCGGCTGATCGATGTCGATATTTATCAGAGGATACTGGGCGCTCCGGGGAGGAAAGTATAAAGAAAAGACTCGCTGCGTTTGTTGTCCTGACCGCAACGAATTCTGCGGCATTCACTTATGATTGGCCGGGCGCCTTTCTATATGATATACGGGAGAAGACAACAGGCATGAATGAGAGGTCGTCTCCGGTGAACAAGGAATATACAGTTGGTGTGCAGGGGTGGTTTTCCTGTGCGTGGCACGCGATGATGGCGCGTCCGAACGTGGTCCTCAGGGGGCTTGCCGTCATGCTCCTCTTCGCCCTCGTCAGTCTCGGACTGGGCATGTTGCCCGGAGGGGTCTACATCGGATACATAGTCCAGTTTACGGTCGGCCAGGTACTCCAGGCAGGCTGGTACCTCTTCTGCCTCAGGCTTGTGCGTGAAGAGGAAGTATCGCCTGCCGTGATATTCGAGCCGTTCGGGCGGTTCTGGCAGGTCTGGCGAGTCGCGATAGTCGTTCCGCTGCTCACCGCCCTGGGATTGCTCCTGTTCGTGATACCCGGTCTGTATTTCTGGGCAAGGTTCGGCATGGCGATATTTGCTGCGGTCGACAGAAAACTCGATGTGACCGAAGCGTTTGAATTCAGCTCCAGGATAACGGAAGGCAACAGGCTGCAGATCCTTCTTCTTCACCTGACGATCGCGGCGATCGGCATACTCCTGGTGATGCCGAATGTCATGGAGATGGATAATCTCGGGATGATCTCACTGCTCGCGTACGTGTTCATAATGACCCCGCTGGCGGGAACGGCGTACGCTGCCGCATACGACAGCCTCGTCGAAACAAAGGCGGTTGAGGAGGAGGAATGAACGGAGACGTGGCGTTCGCCTTTCTTCTGACCGCCCTGGCCGGTCTTTCCACAGGCGTCGGGAGCGCGATCGCGTTTCTGGCGCGCCATACGAACAAGAAACTTCTCTGCCTCTCTCTCGGTTTCTCGGCCGGGGTCATGATATACGTGTCGATGATAGAGCTCCTGGGGGCGGCGAGGGTTTCATTGACCGCCGAACTAGGCACGTCGGCGGGCGGCTGGATGACCATAAGCTCTTTCTTCGGCGGCATGCTGATCGTAGCGATGATCGACAGGCTCGTCCCCTCCTATGAAAACCCGCACGAGCTCCATATGCTCGAGGAGCTGTCAGACGAGGCTAGGGAGAGGGATCCAAGGCTCCTGCGGATGGGGGTCCTGTCGGCTATAGCGATTGCCGTGCACAACCTGCCGGAGGGGATGGCGACATTCACGGCGGCACTCAAGGATCCGGCGCTCGGTGTTTCGATTGCCATAGCCATCGCGATACACAACATACCGGAGGGTATCGCTGTATCCGTGCCGATATTCTACGCTACAGGGAACAGGAAGAAGGCCTTCCTGTGGTCGTTTCTCTCGGGACTTGCCGAACCGGTGGGGGCCGTTATCGGCTACCTCATCCTTGCGCCCTACCTCAGCGAGACCGTGTTCGGTGTGCTCTTCGCGTCGGTGGCGGGCATAATGGTCTTCATCTCATTTGACGAACTTCTCCCGGCGGCTGAGGAGTACGGCGAGCATCATGTCGCGCTGTACGGCCTTCTTGCCGGAATGGCGATCATGGCCGTCAGCCTCGTCATCCTTCAGTGACAGCCTCCGCGTCAACGCTCCACACCGGTGAGTTCGTTATAGACTGCTTCGATACCGGCATCGAGCATGTAGGCCCAGGGTATCCCGGAGTACTTCTCCATCTTCACCGATTCCTTTGCCTCCTCGAGCGACTTTCCGGCTTTCACCGCTTCTCCGACTTCGGCCCTCAGGTCACTGAGATATTCGATCTTCCAGGTGAGTCCGCTCTTGTCGGTCAGTTCGCCGTGTCCGGGAATGACGACCTCGACGTCCCAGCCGGACACTCTCTCCAGGGTGGCGATCCAGTTCTCCGTATTGCTGCCCGCCTTCCAGTCTATATAGGGATGACGCTTGTAGAAAAGTATGTCGCCCATGTGAACGGCCTTCAGATCGACGAAATGCACAAGAGTGTTTCCGCTGGTGTGCGACGCGCCCGGGTAGATAAGCCTGATCTCGTGGCCGCCCAGTCTGATCGCCATCGCGTCGTCGTAAGTCTTGTCCGGGTAGACAAGCACGATCTCCTTCGATTCGGCGAGGTCCGCCTTTGCCTTCTCGAGGGCTTCGGCCGCCGCAGCCAGTTTCTCTTCGCCGGCCCCCTCGAGTGACGCCAGCTTCGCTTCGGCTTCGCTGATGCGTTTCGGGTATGTCTCTTCGATCATTTTCTTCAGGTTCGGCCCGTTGAACTCCTTCTGGTTTTTCAGGAAGTTTTCGTGGGCTATCACTGTCACATCTTCGGGGAATCGCTGGGCGCCGAGCACATGGTCGAAATGATAGTGCGTTAATATGAGGTACTTGACCGGCTTGTCGGTCAATCTGGCTATCTCGGCGAGGATCGCATCGCCGTGCGACGGCTTTGTGCCGGAATCGACGACGAGGACCCCCTCACCGGTAACGAGAAAGGCGACGTTTCCGACGACGCCCGTAAGGAAGTAGAGATCCTCGGCAGCCTTTGTGACCTCGATGCCCTCCTGGCTGCGTGACGCGGCAAGCGGGGCGAGAATGACCATGAAAAGAACGGCCAGAATGGTGGCAGTGCGGATCAGGTATCTCATCAGCTTCTCCTTCGCGAGGGTGTTAACGATTGAATTACGGACGCGCGGATTGTAACATCGACCGGTATCGAAATCCAGAATTCTAAAGAAGGAGCAATGTCATGGATGGCGGAAAGAAAGGTCTCGATCCCGGTATAGCCCGGTCCGCTGCCGCATTGGCGGAGTACCAGGAGGGATCGGTGGTGAGCAGGACGGTCATCGACAAGAAGATTGGGACAGTCTCAGTCTTCGCCTTCGACGCCGGAGAGGGCCTCAGCGAGCACACCGCGCCCTTCGACGCGCTCGTGCACGTCATCGACGGAAAGGCGGAGATCACCATATCGGGAGAGGCAATCGATGTCGGCGCCGGCGAGATGATCATCATGCCCGCCGGAAAACCGCACTCACTCAGAGCTGCGGAGAGGTTCAAGATGGTCCTGATCATGATAAGGCAGAAGGTAGAGGGCTGAAATGCCTGCCGAAAGGAGCACCGATGACACACGATCCCTCTGAATTCCTCAGGGTCTCCGGAATAGAACTTCCTCTGATAGGGATGTACGACGCACCCGACAAATCTCCGTTCGAACCTGTCGTAGAGCCGAAACCGGGAAAACATGTCTGCGTTTTCGCCTTCTTCAAGAGCTGGCTGGCAGGACGGACCGCGGCGTTTTCGAAGGAGGCCTTCGGGTGCGGCGGCTTCGGGACTCACATATTCGGCGTGCGGACGATGCCTAAAGAGGCGTTTATAGATTTTCTCTACGGCCGGGAGGGAATGAAAGCCTCGCGCGAGCTTATGGAGAAATGGATAGATGCGATGGACTGCTATACGCCGGAGAATGAGTTCATCCTCGTCGGGCCTCTTAACGAGAGCCAGTATGACAATCTGAAAACGGTGACGTTCCTTGTCAATCCCGACCAGCTTTCCCTTATGGTCTACGCGGTGCACTATCACGCCGCGCCCGGGGACCCGGTGCCGATGAGGGCTTCATTCGACTCGGGATGCGGGCAGCTTCTCTCGGGATTTACGGACCTGTCCGTGCCGCAGGCGATGCTCGGCGCTACCGATATCGCGATGAGGCAGTTCATGCCGCACGATATACTCGCGCTTACAGTGACGAAACCGATGTTCGAGAGGATATGCTCGCTCGATAAGGACAGCTTCCTCTACAAGCCGTTCTGGCAGGACCTCGTAAAGGCGAGGGGTGGGAAGATCAGGGATTGATTGTTTTTTCAAGGAAAATCAGACGGAGGTGACCCTCGTGGAAGAGATCAGGAACAAGATCCTCGGCATCATCGGGAAGCCGTTTCTTGCAGGTTTTGCGACGCTGACAGAGGACGGCAAGCCCTGGGTGCGTTATGTGTATGCCGTCGGTTCCGACGACATGACGATACGTTTCTCCACATTCCTCAATGCGCGGAAGGCTGTGCAGATAGCAAAGAATCCCGAGATACACATGACCGGCGGAGTGCTCGATCCGATGAACTGGACTCATTATCTCCAGATCCAGGGCCGGGCCGAGCTGTCGACCGACCAGGCGGAGAAGGACGCGTTCTGGAACGACGAGATAGCGCAGATATTCAAGGGGTCCGACGATCCGGACTACTCCGTTATCATCGTCAAGCCGTACAGGATCGAGGTCATGTCCCACGGGAGCTTCCTCCCGGAGATATGGGAACCGTGATCGTGCCGGGACAGGAGGAGCAATGAAAGGCATCGCAGCGATTCTGGTGACAGGCATCCTGCTGATATGCGCGATGCCGGCATCGGCCGGAGAGATTCCGGTCACCTGTTTCGAGAAGTACGCGCTGACCGAAGAGACAGCGTCCGGTTTTGCCCGCATAGCGCTTCACTGCGTTCACAGGGAATTCCCTAACAAGACCGGCCACGTGATGAACGACAGCAGTGAGGTCGCGCCGCCAGCTGCGCTGCATCCTGCCTTCTACGGCTGCTTCGACTGGCATTCCTCCGTGCACGGCCACTGGATGCTCGTCAGGCTCCTGGGGCTCTTTCCCGGCATGCCCGAGGCGCCTGAAATACGGAAAGCGCTTGATGAGAACCTCTCCGCGGAGAATCTCCTCGTCGAGGCGGCGTATTTCAGGCAGAAGAGCAGGGCCTCGTTCGAGAGGACATATGGATGGGCATGGCTGCTCAAGCTGGCCGAGGAGACGGGCCGCTGTCCCGACCCGGCGGCGAAGCAGTGGGAGAAGAACCTTGAGCCGCTCATCGACGTTATCATCGAGAACTACTTCGAGTTCCTGCCGAAGCAGACCTATCCGATCAAGAGGGGGGTCCACCCCAACACGGCCTTCGGCCTTTCGTTCGCGCTCGACTATGCCTGGTCGTCAGAAAACACGGAGTTTGCACGGCTCATCATCGATACGGGAAAGGGTTACTACTTCGGCTGCGCCGCTGTCGAGTGCCCGGCCTACTGGGAACCCGACGGTGACGATTTCTTCTCGCCGTGCCTGATGGTCGCCGACCTGATAAGACGGATACTTCCGCAGGATAAATATGTGAAATGGCTGGGTAAATTTCTGCCTCAGCTCGGATACTCACTGCCCGTGTCGCTCATCGAGCCGGTCGAGGTATCCGACAGGAGCGATCCGAAGATAGTACACCTCGATGGGCTCAACCTGACCAGGGCATGGTGCATGAAAGGTATCGCTGCGGCACTGCCTGATGATGACCCACGCCGCGAGATCCTCGAGAAATCGGCCTGTCTTCACGCCGGTGCGACACTGCCGCATATCGCGAGCGGCAATTATGAGGGAGAACACTGGCTCGCTTCATTCGCAGTATTCCTGCTCGCCGGGGGTGAAAACAAGTGAGCTGGACCCAGCCTGTCAACCATACGGTCTGCACGAAGGACGAGGCGAAAGAGATCGTCGAAGCCCGTGATATCTTCTGGGTGTCGAGATGCTGGTGCAGGGACGAAAAGGGGAAGTGCGCCAGATCGCCGATGGAGGTATGCCTCAGTTTCCGCGAGGATGCCCCGGTCATTCCCGCTGATAAGAAAGAGATCTCGAAGGATGAAGCGCTCGATCTGATCGAGGATGCCAGGGACCGGGGGCTTGTCTCGCGGACATTCGCGAGGAAGGATGGAGACGGCCGGTTCGACGGTATCTGTCTCTGCTGCGACGACTGCTGCGCTTTCTTTACAGGGGCCACCGAAGATAAACCGGCACGCGGCCGGTTTATCGAGAATACAATAGAGGGGTGCTGCTCGTCGTGCGGCATGTGCGAGAGGGCGTGCAAGTTCGATGCGCGCCAGATGGACGAGGGAGAACTCATAGTCATCAGGCACCGGTGCTACGGCTGCGGCGTCTGCGCCGATACCTGCGCGACAAACTGCATAGAGATGGTCCCGAGGGGCCCCAGGCCCCCGGGCGCTCCGCACGATGCCTGAACTACCGGTCCGCTCAGGCCCCGGCCGTTTCGGCGACCACTGACTTTTCGGTGTAAATCACGCCGCGTTCCCTGAGCTCGGCGAGCAGGTATTCCACACATTCCGCCTTTTCACCGATGAACTCGGGCGCGATGATCCCCTTCCTGCCGTATAGTCCTCCGGCGAGCATCCTCAGCGCCACAGTCGCCGTGTACCCGGTAGTCCGGGCCATGGAATGCACGCCGGAGGTTTCGTCGTGCCTGTCAAAGAGGTCGTATTCATATCGAACGGCAGTTCCGTCTTTCGTCCCTTCCACGATGATCTTCATCACGGTCAGGTCGCGGTCGTCGTCGGCGAGCTCCCAGAGGGGGAAGAGAAGTTTTGCCGTGAAATCAAGCGGCCGGATCATCGTTCCGTTGATATCGATCTCGTCGGTCGAGAAGAATCCCGATTCCCTCAGCACGGCGATCTTCTCGATGTGGCCGGGGTAGCGAAGGGTTTTTTCCTTCATGTCGGGGATGTCCATCGTGGTGGCCAGAGACCTCAGCCCGTCACTGTTGAACGACTGGAGCGTTCCGATACCGGGAAAATCGAGGTACTCGGGATCGGAGAGGGCCGGGCGTATGACGAGACGGCCGTTCTCGACATATCTCGCCGGTCTCGTGTATTCCTCTACAACGTCGATGGGGGAGAAGCCCGCCTTGTATTCCCAGGGCCAGGTCCGATGTATCGGAAGCCCCCCGACATAGATCAGAGCTTTTTCAGCCTTGTCAAGCTTGCCCGCCGCGTACGAGACGAGCACATTGCTCATGCCCGGCGCCACACCGCAATCGACGATTGCAGTAACGCCCCGTTCGCGGGCGAGAGCGTCGAGGTCGAACGGGTCCTCGGGGAAGAAGGCGATATCGACGACGTCAACGCCGGCCTCTATGACAGCCCGGAGGACTGAGAGCCCCATGAACCCGGGAGTGGCGTTGATCACGTAGTCCGCGCCGGCGACGAGTTTCCTGACCTTTTCCCCTTCCGAGAGATCGGCACACACCTTGCGGATCTCAGGTGCATCGTCAAGTTTCGACAGATTTCTGCCGCTTATGTCGGCGACGGCTACCTCGAATTCTCCATCCTTCGCGAGGTCCCTTGCCATGGGGCCTCCTACGAGCCCCGCTCCGAGTATGATGACCTTCATGATATTCTCCTGTAAGACGTGATTCCGGCCGGCACGAGCCGGTCAGATGTAAGCCGATGCGATGATGTCAAATGAAAATTTCAGGCAGCGGGGATCAAAGGTCGCTGAAGCGGTTCAGATAGCCGAGCAGGAATCGCCAGGTATCCGAGATCGATCCGTGAGGTATGCGCGAGTTCGAGTCCATAGATAGATACTAACATCGAAACTGGCCATGTCAATCCGAATCAGCAGGCTGCCGCATGCCAGCGCCCCTGATATATGTCTTGAACCATATCCGGATTGTAATTATTATTACCCTTCATTTACCTGAATAAAGTGCGAACGAAACGATCATTTAACCTCTGGAGGAGTGAAATGGAGAACTGGACCGAGTTTCTTGCGGAGTTCGGCCGGAACTACGGCATCAAGGTCATCGCCGCGATCGCGATACTGATAATCGGCCGTATCGTCGCCGGCATCCTCAAGCGCGTAGTGATGAAGGTACTGAACAGGTCCAGTACCGACGAAGCGATAGTCTCTTTTGTCGGGAGCCTCGTCTACATGGGCATCATGATCTTCACGGTCCTTGCCGCCCTGTCGAAGTTCGGGATCCAGACGGCCTCGTTCGTCGCCATACTCGGCGCGGCCGGATTCGCGATAGGCTTCGCGATGCAGGGCTCGCTGGGAAGCTTCGCCGCCGGCGTCCTGCTCCTCGTCTTCCGTCCGATCAAGGTCGGCGATTACGTCGAGGTAGCCGGAGTCGCCGGCACTGTCAAGGAGATCAAGCTGTTCAACACGATCGTTGCCACGCCCGACAATGTGAAGATCTTCATACCGAACAACAAGATAAACGGCGATGTCATCAAGAACTACGCGGGGTACAGCGAGAGAAGGATCGACCTGGTGGTCGGTATCGGTTACGACTCGCCTATCGACAAGGCACATGAGATCATGAAGAGTATCGTCGCTGCCGACAGCCGTATCCTCGCAGAGCCCGCGGTTCTGATCGCGGTAGCCGAACTGGCCGACTCGAGCGTCAACTTCGTGCTCCGCCCGTGGGTCAAGAGAGAAGACTACTGGGGCGTCAGGTTCGACCTGACAGAGAAAATCAAGAAGGAATTCGACGCAGCCGGTATCTCAATACCGTTCCCTCAGACGGACGTTCATCTCTACAGGGAAGAGACTGCCTGATCAGCGCCTGAAAGGAGAGTGCATGAGACTCAGGATCCTGATGGCCCTTGCCGCCCTGTCGATATGCGTCACCGCATCGCTGAGCGCGGCCGAACCATGGAAATACCGACTGGAGACCGATCTGACCCTGACTCAGAGCTATTACAGTGATAACTGGGTCGGGGGAGAGGTCGGCAACATAACATGGGTGGGGAACTTCAGCCTCCTGGCGTCGAAACAGTTCGCCGAGAACTGGAACAACAGGAATCTGTTGAGGCTCAAATACGGGATGACTCACAGCCAGGATTCGGAGACGGGCGACTGGCGCCATCCAGAGAAATCGGACGACCAGATCGATTTCGAAACGGTGTTTCGATATACGAAATGGAAATCGGTCGATCCTTATGGTTCGGTCCGTTTCGAGAGCCAGTTCCAGGACAAGAGCGATCCGGTGGAGTACATGTATGTCAATCCGATGAGGTTCACCGAATCGATCGGTATCTCGAAGGTCCTTTTCAAGACCGAGGAGAGGCACTGGCTCGTCCGCTTCGGCCTGGCGGCCAGGCAGGCAGTCGACAGGAACATACTCGATATCGATACCGGTGACCGGGGCACCGAGACCCAGCATGACGAGGGCCTGATGCTCGACACGGATTACCGTATTCCCTTCTCTGGAGGGAAACTCGTATACTCCGGCAAGCTCAATGTCTACCAGGCCCTGGCAAACTCCGAATCGGAGAACATCGCCGGCCAGGTCAACGCCGACTACTGGAAGACCCCCGACATAAGGTGGGAGCAGAATCTGCTGGTGAGCATCACCGGCTACCTCGCGATGAACCTCTATGTCGACTGGCGATACGACAAGGACGTCGATCTCGCGGGGCGCTTCAAGCAGACACTCGGTCTCGCTCTCGTCTACAGGCTCGGGAATGTCGAGGAGGAAGAAGGCTAGGCGCCGCCTCACTATAGAACCGAGCAAACGAGCCCGCCGCGTTGATGCGGCGGGCTTTTATTTTCCTGTAAAACAATAAGATATGAAAATATTGGGCGCCTGTGAGTCCGTGGCACATTTTTTAGATTGATAACATCGCACCTGATGTTATATCCTTCCGGGGCAGGGAACAGGCGAGTTGAACAGGGCGAAGGAAAGGAACTGATGCCCGAAGAGATCAGGATACTGGCGATAACAGCGGCGACGATCGGTTTCTTTCATACCCTTCTCGGCCCGGACCATTATCTTCCGTTCATCATGATGGCGCGAGCGGGGCGATGGTCGTATCCAAAGACAGCGGTGGTGACGGTCCTCTGCGGGATCGGTCACGTGCTCAGTTCCGTAATCCTCGGTTTTGCGGGGATCCTTCTCGGCACACAGCTTTCAAGGCTTGAGGCGTTCGAGTCCTTCCGCGGTGAGATCGCCGCCTGGCTGCTGATAGTCTTCGGGCTGATATACTTCGCCTGGGGCCTCCGCAGGGCGATACTCAACCGGCCGCACAGGCACGAGCACGATCATGGCGGAGGCGTCAGTCACGAGCACTCGCACGATCATCACGACGAGCACGCCCATCCTCATCTCAAGAAGAACGGACCCAATTACACGCCCTGGATACTCTTCGTGATATTCATCCTCGGCCCGTGCGAGCCTCTTATCCCGATCCTGATGTATCCCGCCGCGAGGCACGACATGAGGAGCGTTATCCTGATCGGTGCGATCTTCTCGGTCGTCACGATCGCAACCATGCTGGCCGCGGTGATGCTTCCCCTGGCGGGAGTAAAGCTGGTAAGACTTGGAAGTCTGGAGAGATATTCTCACGCTCTCGCCGGCATGATCATAATGATGAGCGGCCTGGGGATCCGCTTTCTCGGGCTCTGACCGTGCCGACCTGTGATACGATTATTCCTAACAGCATCAGCGCGCATCCGGCAAGTCCTCTTGCCGGGATGACCTCACCCAGTACGATCCATCCGCCCAGGGCGGCAAAGACCGTTTCGAGGCTCAGTATGATCGCCGCGTGGGCGGGAGGCGTCTTTCGCTGCGCGATCACCTGAAGCGTATAAGCTATTCCTACAGATATGAGACCCCCGTACAGGATCGGAACGGTCGCGTCCAGTATCCCCGCGATCTCGATATCCTCGAAGATGAATGCCGCCGCGAAGCTGAGAACAGAACAGGCTGTGAACTGGACCATCGCGAGCAGAACGGCCTCGGTCCTGTGGACCAGCACGCTTATCAACAGCACGTGAGTCGCCCAGAAGAGGGTCCCGGCGAGGACGATCAGGTCGCCCCTTGATATGGAGAATGCGCCGGTAAAGCTCAGCAGGTAGAGCCCGGCAGCCGCAATGAGCACACCGACCCAGGTTCCCGCCGAGGTCTTTCGGCCTATCGCCAGGCCCAGGACAGGCACGAGGACGACGTACAGCCCCGTGATGAATCCGGATTTACCCGCGGTTGTGTACTGGATACCTGTCTGCTGGAACGAGACGCCTATGAAGATGACAAGCCCGGCGACAGCGCCCCCGATCAGAGAGGCACGTTTCCAGGCACTGCCGTCATTTTCCCCGGAAGACCGTCTGCGCATGGCCGCGACGGCGAAGGGTATCAGGGCGAGACTGCCGAGCGCGAACCTCACCGCGTTGAATGTAAACGGCCCCACGTGCCGCATCCCCACACGCTGAGCCACAAACGAGAATCCCCAGATGATCGCCGAGAAAAGCAGAAGGCCTTCCGATCCCAGCTGGCTCCTTTTCATTCATCCTCCCGACAGCGGGGACCGCTAGTGGCTGAAGGTATATTTATAGTTGCTGAACAGACTTCTCGTCTTGTGAAGGTAGAAGTCGTGCGTCAACGGACTGTAGTCGAGATAACGGAATCCCTCTATCGACATCGGCTCCGCCGACTCTATCTGTGTTCCCTCATGCCACTCATTGAAGGACGTGATCCCGATCAACGCGGGCTGGATCCTGTGAGTCTCCAGGAACGCCGTGTAGTACGACTCCCCTTTGTCCCTGTCGCGCATGTTTTCGGTGTTCCAGGGTCGTATCCGGGTGTCATCATAGCCGGGTCCTATACAGGGTATGAAGATCACCCCGTTATCAAGCGCCCATTCGGCGATCCCCGCCCAGTTCAGTGTCGTCGAGCCCCACGTGAATCCGTCGACCACGAAATATGTGTAGCAGCCGTCGAATCCTCCATCGAGAATGAAGTCGAGGTGTTTCTCCTCGACAAGCAGCCCGATGACATTGGAGTCATATTTTGTGCCCCGTATGGTGTTTTCTCCGCCGGGGGCGAGTATAGTCTGCCACTGCTCCATCTCGATCAGGTACGAGTCGTAGATGTAGAACATCGGCTTCTCTCCGAACCGGTCGGTCCTGTAGAAGGCGGGATGATCGCCGTATTCGTCGATGATATATACGATCGCTTCTTTCGTCGCCGCCGCCGTGCGTCCCTCGAACGGCTCGATATGGAAGTCGACCCTGAGACCGTGGCGCCATGCGGCGTCAAGGATGCCGGGGACCGCCCTGTCAGAGAAGCTGCCCTGTCCCCACCATGAGACACACATCACACCGGCACCGGCCAGGCGTATCTCGAAGCAGTGCCTCGCGACTGTCTCGGGATCGTTGGAGCTGTAGCAACCGCCCCTCGGGTAGAAGTTTGAGCCGATGTCGTCTCCACCGGGGAACGACTTGCCGGTCTCACTTCCGTCAGGCGCCAGGACGGAATGGTTCCAGTGCCTGTATTCGCCGTCAAATTCAAGTGTTCCGTACCAGGCGTAGTAGAATATGTGGAAATCCATCGACCTCGGCAGGTATTTGGGCATACCTGAGAGAGGCTCTTCCAGTTTCTTTTCCTCTCCGCCGCCGCCGCATCCGGAAGTGAGGACCAGGATCGCCAAAAGAAGTACTATTATCGATCTGAGCATCATATATTCTCCATCGAAAAAAGGTGCCGGCTGCCGCATCCGGTATCATCAGGGTGCATTATTGCAGGATAATCAAGAAGTTCCCGCCAGTCAAGGGGGCGAAAAGAGTCTTGAAGGCCGCCGCTGATGGCATTTAGAATGGGGCCGGAGAGACAACCCCGTTACTTTAACATTCTTCGGGAGAGATCGTGAAAGGTTCGGTCAGAAAGACCTTCGTCGAATACTTCTTCATCACGGTCGGCGCGATCATCATGTCCCTCGGTATCGGTGTATTCCTCGTCGACGCGAAGGTAGTGCCGGGAGGAGTCACCGGACTCTCGATGGCGGTGCACTATATGACGGGGAACGCGATCCCCGTCGGTATCCTCATGTGGGTGATGAATATTCCCCTGTTTATCTGGGGGGTCGCGGAGATGGGCAAGTCGTTCGGCTTCAGAACCTTCTGGGGATTAACGGTGAACGCCTTCTTCGTCGATTTCTTCCGTGGAGAATTCGTCAAATCGGTCCGCCTGCAGGACAGCGGAGCTGTCCGATACCTTCTGGAGAACGATTTCTTCTTTCTCGTCCTCATCGGAGCTGTCTTTCTCGGCGTCGGCCTGGGGATAATATTCAAGTTCAAGGGGACAACGGCAGGCAGCGACATCGTCGCGGCTATAGCAAGGAAACGCTGGAAGTTCAAGCCGGGGATGACGATCATCTTCACCGATTTCTTTGTCATATGCCTGGCAGGATTTGCCATTCACATCAATGGATTGTCGCCGGAAACGCCGGTCATCGTTCTGATGCTCTACTCGTTCCTTCTCCTGCTCATCTCCGCACCCCTGATCGACGCGATCATATTCGGCTTCGACTATGCCAAGTCGGCCTACATAATCTCCGACAAACACGAGGAGATAGCGAAAGAGATCACGATCGGGCTCGGCAGGGGGGCGACGGCCTTCCACGGGAAAGGGCTGTACAGGGGAGTCGAGAGAGACATCATCTTTACGGTGGTCAGCAGGCGCGAGATATTCAGGCTCGTCGAGCGGGTTAGAAAGATCGATCCCGACGCATTCATGATCATCAGCCGCGTACACGAAGTCCTCGGCGAAGGTTTCATGCCGAGGGGCGAGGTCGACCTGGACAAACTGACCATGACTAAAAAGGAAAAGAAGCTTCTGGCAGGAAAGAAGGACTCATGAAGCGCTACCACATGAGGCGGAAAGAAAAGGAGATTACAGATATCGAAGAAATGCGAGGGATCGTAGCCTCGGCGCGGTTCGCCGCGGTCGCCCTCTGCGGGGAAGGGGAACCTTATGTAGTCACGATGAATCACGGATGGGACGCCGAAAACGAGGCGCTGTACTTTCACTGCGCCCACACAGGCAGGAAGATAGATATCATAAACGCCAACGGACGGGCCTGCGCCACCGTAGTGGAGGATCACGGATACAAGCATGGTGAATGCGAGCACGCCTACCGCTCGGTAGTCATGCGGGGCGGGATCGAGGTGGTCGAGGACCTCGACGAGAAGAAACACGGCCTTCAGGTCCTGCTCGATCACCAGGAGAAGGACCCCGGTCCGATAAAAGCCCGCACTCTTCCAGACGATGCGGCGTACGGCAGGGTCGGGGTGCTGAAGATGACGATAGAAGAGATGACGGGAAAACAGGGGCTTTGAAACAACGGGAGGAGCCCGGAATAATGAGAAGGATCCTGATAATCGCCGCCGTTCTTTCGCTGGCCGCGATCATGTCGTGCGAGCAGGCCGGTGAGCGCGCTGAGAGACCAGAGCAGCTGTCCGGGGATGAGTTTGCCAGGCCCATCGGGGATGTCATGAGGAATGTCTACATGTGCCAGAGGCTGCGGGGCGAACCTGTCATCGACGGCAGGATCAATGAGGAGGAGTGGAAGGGCGCGATCTGGACAGAGGATTTCGTCGACATCACGGGAAGAGGAGAGTACCCTCCGCTGCGCACCCAGGTGAGGATGGCCTGGGATGATGAATATTTCTTCGTGGCGGCAAGGCTCGAGGAGCCTCACGTTTCGGCGACGCTGACAGAGCGGGACGCCGTCATCTGGCACGACAACGATTTCGAGGTCTTCATCGACCCCGACGGCGATACTCACGAGTATTACGAGCTCGAGATAAACGCCTTCGCGACCGTTTTCGACCTGTTCCTCGTAAAACCATACAGGGACGGCGGGCCGGCCGTTCACCACTGGGATATCGCAGGGCTGAAAAAAGCGGTGAGCATCGATGGTACGCTCAACGACCCGACCGACAGGGATACAGGCTGGGAGATAGAGCTCGCTATTCCGTGGAAGGTGCTCGCCGAGTGCGCCAACCGTGCCGCGCCGCCGTCCGAGGGCGACATCTGGAGGATCAATTTCTCACGGGTCGAGTGGAAGATGGTCGTTGAGGGCGGGCGATATGTAAAGGCCACGGACTCCGAGACGGGAAAACCCTTCGCCGAGAGCAACTGGACCTGGTCACCGCAGGGGATCGTGAACATGCACTACCCCGAGATGTGGGGATATGTTCTCTTTACCAACGCCGTCAGGGCGTATGGAGGCGGCCAGTACGAGCCCGGTCCCGACGAAGAGGCCTGGAACTCCCTTCGTGAACTCTACTACGCGGAGAAGACGTGGATGCTCAGGTACGGGGAATACACCTCGGACCTGGGGGCGCTCGGCCTGAAGAGCAGGGAGATATTCGGTCACCAGTGGCCTCCCGTACTCGAGGCCACGAAGAACCGATTCGAGGCAAGGCTGACGATGTCGGAAGGCGCCGGCGTCAAACAGATCACCGAGGATGGAAGGACGAGGTCGATCGAATGAACGAAGCTGTCGAGGCATTTACCGTAATACTTCTAGTTGCGAACGGGATCTTCTCGTTCCGCGGCTTCAGCAACAGACGCTTTCTCGAGAGATACCTCTTCGATGTGGGGAGCATCCTCGGGAGAAACGAGTATTTCAGGCTCTTCACGTCAGGCTTTCTTCACGCCAATATCCCTCACCTCGCGTTCAACATGCTCGCCCTCTACTCGTTCAGCCAGGGGATAGGCAGGGTCATCGGGATACTGGATTTCGTGCTGATATATTTCGGGAGTCTTCTCGCGGGGAATCTGCTCGCCCTGCAGATCAACCGGAACAATCCCGGGTACAGGGCCCTCGGGGCGTCGGGCGCCGTGAGCGGCGTTATTTTCGCGAGCATCCTGATGTATCCGGGCGGCTCGATATCGTTTTTCCTGCTGCCGATCGCGATCCCGTCATGGCTCTTCGCAATCGGATTTATCGCGATATCGATATACGGGATCAGGAGCGGGCTGGGAAACCTCGGACACGAGGCGCATCTCGGCGGCGCGATAGCGGGCGTGCTGATCTCTCTGCTTATCGAGCCGCGACTGCTGGTAACGAGAACGTGGCTGATAGCTGCCCTGATAATCCCGTCGGCGGTGTACCTCTATCTACTGGTCAAGCGGCCCGACCTGGCCGGCAGGAGGAGGCGATGAGGGGATGAAGAAGATAGGGCTGGCACTCGGATCGGGAGCGGCAAGGGGCCTGAGCCAGATCGGCATACTGCTCTGGCTCAAGGAGAACGGGATCGAGGTGAGCTGCGTATCCGGCACCTCGATAGGATCGATAATCGCAGCGGCGATAGCATACGGGTATACTCCGGAGTATCTGAGGGACCTCGTTCTGGGCATCAAGTGGATCGATACGCTGAGGTATCTCAGGCCGTCGCTGAAAGGGAGGAGCTTCCTCGAATGGAGGAAGATAGACGAGTTCATGCGCGAGATGTTCGGGGAAAAGACGATCGAGGAACTGAAGATACCCTATGCCTGCGTCGCCACGGATATCGATACGGGTAACGAGTATGTCTTCAGGGCGGGACGCGTTACGGAAGGGTTGAGGGCGTCAGCCTGCATCCCGGCGATCTTTCCCGCTGTCGAGATGAACGGGATCCACCTTGTGGACGGTGCGCTGGTCAATCCCGTTCCGATCAACCTCGCCTTCGAACTGGGCGCTGAGGCCGTGATCGGTGTGAACGTCAATCTCTCGATTTTCACCGAGAGGATGACTTTCGGAGAGGATGTCCCCGCATCACGCGCGGACAGGGTCGAAGGCAGGCTGAAAAAACTCATAGACAGGAACCCGCTTGTAACGAGGGGACTGATCGATACAAGGCGTCTGGAGGAGAAATACGAGCAGCATCGCAGGAAGCGGAATATAATGGACGTGGTAACTGATACAGCCGCCATCACCGCCTCGAAGATCCTCTCACTGGAGCTGCTCGATGTCGCCGGCCCCCTCTTTCTTCTGAGGCCGGATGTGGGCGGATACCAGGATTTTGATTTCGATATGGCGGAAGATATTGTCAATCACGGCTACAGAGAGGCCGAGGAATCGCGTGAGAAGCTGCTCGAGTTCTGCCGTTAGCGGCAGGAGGAACTGATGAAGCTGAAGAAAGAACTGGGACTCCTCGACGTCTTCTGTCTCGCGAGCGGGGCGATGATAAGCTCGGGGCTTTTCATACTTCCCGGCATGGCCCACGCCCATGCGGGCCCGGCCGTGATCGCCAGCTATTTCCTTGCCGCGCTTTTCGCGCTGACCGGCCTGCTGAGCCAGGCTGAGCTCGTATCAGCGATGCCCAAGGCGGGAGGGACATATTTCTACGTAAAACGCACGATGGGGCCGGCGATGGGGACGGTCGACGGACTTGTCACCTGGTTCTCGCTGACCCTGAAGAGCGCGTTCGCCCTCGTCGGAATGGCCGCGTTCACCGCCTATATTATCGATCTCGACGTGCGGATCATAGCGATATCGCTCTGCGCGATATTCGTCATGCTGAATCTCATCGGGATCAAGGAGGCGTCCAGGGTGCAGGTCTTCCTCGTGGTCGGCCTGCTCGCGGCGCTCGCCGTCTATGTCGTCAGGGGGACGCCCTCGGTCACCGTTGAGAACCTCGCGCCGTTCAACCCCTACGGGCTCGGAGCCGTTCTCTCGACGGCGGGATTCGTATTCGTCTCGTACGGCGGACTTCTCAAGGTCGCGAGCATCGCAGAGGAAGTAAAGGACCCGGGCCGCGTAGTCCCCCTCGGGATGATTCTGTCACTCCTCGTTGTGGGCCTTCTCTACATCGCGGTCGTCTTTGTCACCTCGGGAGTGATGGAGGACGCGAAGCTCGATGTCTCGTTTACACCGATATCGGACGCCGCGGCGGTCTTCCTCGGGAGCAAGGGGCGGATCATCTTCGGGATAGCGGCGATATTCGCCTTCATCTCGACGGCCAACGCGGGGATCATGGCCGCGTCGAGGTATCCGCTGGCACTGAGCAGGGACGGGCTCATGCCCGGACTGCTGAGCAGGGTCAACGGGAGGTTCAAGACCCCGCATTTCTCGATCCTCGCAACGGGGATCGCGATGTCGATATTCCTTTTCTTCAAGCTCGATGTGCTCGTCAAGGCCGCTTCGGCCGTGATGATCCTGACATACTCCTTTTCCTGCGTGTCGCTGATCATACTGAGAGAGAGCAAACTTCAGAACTATCAGCCGGTATTCAGATCTCCGCTCTACCCGTGGATCCAGATAGCCGGTATCGCCGGGTCGGTCTTTCTCCTGGTAGGAATGGGAAAGACGGCCCTGACGACTGCCGCCACGGCCATCCTTTTCGGATTCATCGTCTACTGGGCATATGGAAGGATCAGGTCGGGGAGGGAGTTCGCGCTCCTCCACATCATCGAGAGGATAACGGCCAAGGAGTTGACTACCCGCTCGCTCGAATCAGAGCTCAAGGAGATAATCCGTGAGCGGGACGATATAGTGAAGGACCGATTCGATCATCTCATAGAGAAGGCTATCGTGATGGATGTCGCGGGGCCGCTCAAGTCGGCGGAGTTCTTCGCGATGGTCGCAGACGAGATGGCCGACAGGCTCGGCATCGAAAAGGCGATAATGATGAAGCTCCTTCACGAAAGGGAAAAGGACAGCAGCACGGTCCTGACGCCGTACCTGGCGATACCGCATATCGTCGTGACCGGGAAGGGACGCTTCGAGATAATGCTAGCCAGATGCAGGGATGGCGTTGAATTCTCCGAATCGGCCCCGAACATCCGGGCGATCTTCGTACTTGCCGGCTCGCCCGATGAGAGGAATTTCCACCTGCGCGCCCTGACCGGGCTGGCGCAGATCGTACAGGATGCTCACTTCGAGGATAAATGGGTAAGAGCGAAGGGCAGGGAGGGCCTGAGGGACCTGATACTGCTCGGAAAGAGAAGAAGGCAATGAACGGGAAACAGGCCCTCGACAGACTGATGGAAGGGAACAGCAGATACCTCGCCGGCGAATGCGCCGGAGGGAACCGCCACGAAGAGAAACGGGCGGAGACGGCCTGCGGACAGGATCCTTTTGCCATAGTCCTCGGCTGTTCAGATTCGAGGGTGCCTCCGGAGATCATTTTCGACAGCGGCATCGGCGATCTCTTCGTGGTCCGTGTCGCGGGAGAGGTGGCCGGGGACCAGGTCCTCGGATCGATCGAGTATGCCGCGGCGCATCTTCTTACTCCGCTGCTGCTCGTACTCGGCCACACGAACTGCGGAGCAGTGACGGCCGCCGTCTCCGGGGCCGAGGAAGAGGGGCACATAGGGGCCGGTCCTCTGCGAGCTGTGCGAGGCGGTAGAGGCCTCGAAGAACAGCTGCAACAAAGAAGACGGGGATGATGAGATCGTCCTGGCGGCGGTCAGGGAAAACGCTCTGATGATCGCGCGCAGGCTGCGCGAATCCGAGCCGATCCTCAGGAAGCTCGTCGATGACGGCTCTCTGCTCGTCGCCGCGGCTCTCTATGATATAAGATCGGGATCCGTTTCGCCTCTCACCTGAGCAGCACGAGGCGCGATGTGGCGGTATATATGCCCGTCTTCAGCCTGCAGAAATAGACACCGCTCGATACCTGCCTGCCGGCCCCGTCCCTGCCGTCCCAGGTCGTCGAGTGAGCGCCGGCCTCGAGATCTCTCCCGCACAGCGTCCTTATCAACCTGCCAGATATGTCGTAGATCATGATCTCGACATGTCCGCCGGCGGAAAGCTCGAACGGGATGCTCGTGGCGGGATTGAACGGGTTCGGCCAGGCGGGCATCAGCCTCGTTGCCGCCGGGATACCGGAGACAGGGTCCTCAGTGCCGGTCACCCTGTCGGTGGTCACCGAGATATCGTCGATATACCATCCCTCGAATCCATACTGCTCGTCGCTCGCGAAGTGGAACCGGATCATCGCCGGCCCCGACCAGGCTGACAGATCGAAGATCTCCTGTTTCCACGCGATCGTCCCCGAGAAGCAGCGTTCGTACGCGGCGAGGAATATCGTGTTGGTCGATGCGGCCCTGCAGGGATAGCCTCCCGCCGGCGTGACCGGCTGCCACGTTTCGCCGAGGTCGGTCGAGATCTCGACGATCGCTCCATCGCGTGCCCAGTACGGGTAGGATGTCGAGGCTTCGGCCTCCATCCTGTGCCAGAAGCTGAGCGTTGTGTTCTCCCCGAGACAGAGGGAGGGAGTGACGAGATAAGACTCGGCCATGTTGGGGTAGACGTCTCCGTTTTTTCCACCGCACTTCCAGCTTTGCGGAGCGGTCATATAATCGTCGCCGCTGAGCTGCCACCCGTCATATCCGGTCACCTCAGTGTGTGAGAATCCGGAGAGATCGCCGGAGGGACCGGTCAGCTCATAGCCGCAGGTCATGACAGTAAGGGTCTCTGTCCTGGCCGGAATATTGTCCGCCTTGAAGGTCAACATGATCTCGAGCTCGGAGAAGGGCGGAGTCGACTCTTTGACGAAGATCTCGAGTTCCGGAGGCAGCACTACGGATGAACCGATAGGGATATCATCGAGTCTGACCAGCGGTTTTACCGTCCTGCACCATCCTCCCTCGGGGCAGGAGATGGTGATCTTCGGAGAGATGATATCGACACTCCCGTTGTTCGTCCAGCCGGTCTCGACGATGAGGTGCTCCCACGCCTCTATACATCCGTTCCCGTTTCCATCGGGAGAATCACTCAGCGAGAACAGGTCCAGGACGAGTCCCGGAGCGTTCAGGGCGACGGTGTGACGGGATATCCTCTTGTCGAGCCCGGACTCGATCTCGATGTTGAATCCCGCCAGATGGCCGTCGGGGGCCGATTCGCTTACATCTATCGTGAAGACCGCCGGCAGGATCGCGGAGGTTCGAGGAGGCATGTCGCCAACCGAATAAAAAGCGTCCACGGGAGAGAGGTAGTCGTCGTCGGCATCGAGCCTGAGGGTCGTGTTTTTCGCCGTGATCCGGCCGTTGTTCGTTATGATAAGATCGATCTTCACGGTCTCGCCGCTCTCGATGATCCCGTCTCCGTCTCCTGAACCGTACGCTCCGCTGTCGTCGATGGCGAGCCATCCGATCTCTATGAAGGCTCCGGCAGGTTCGACGACTGAAAGCAGCGTGTTGTAAGTGAAGTGTCCCGGCGCCTGGGCGATAAGTTCGAGCTGCGCCGCGCCGGATGTCTCTACAAAGAGCCTCGCCATTCCGTCGGCACCGGTCAGTTCGGTGTAATATATATCCGGTTCGGTCGACCTGAGCGAGACCCGCGCTCCCTCGATCGGACCGCCTGCCGCTGAAACGATCACCTCGACATAATTCTCGCCGGCCTCGAGTGAATCTGCATGATCGACCACGAGGGCTGAAGGTTCGCCTGTCCAGATGTTCATCGCCGGATCACCGAGCAGGCACATCTCGTACATCACGTACCTGACGGCGGCATAGGAGAGGAAAGGTATGTTGTCGACCCTCGAGTCGTCGAGCGCCCTGCCTATCTCCGTGATGCCCTCTCCGAAGAGGGCATCGAAGAACTGGCGGTCGAAGAACTGCGAGACGCCGCAGGTCGAACCGGGGGAGCTCCATCCCAGGCGGGTGTTTCCTATGAACGCGACGGCGCCTTCGGGCCCGGTCACGAGCTGCTCGCCGATGCAGTCTTCGGCATGATAGACCCCGGCATCGTCCCTGTTGTCGAACGAGGCGGGATAACATCCTTGAGAGTAGCATATGAACGGCATCCCGCCCGAACTGACGTTGTCGAGCTGCCAGAGGTCGTATATCGGGAGCCTCATGACCGAGTGCAGGTTGGTGTGCCCGAGATGGTTAACGAGGTTCACTCCCCCGTTGAGGAGCGGTATAAGGGCCCCCGGTCCCCACGAACCGAGGGTGCGGTCGTATATCGTCGTTACCGAGAACTCCGCCGGGATCCCGGCGGAGATGAATCCGTAGTCTTCGGAGCCGGTCAGTATCTCGTCCTTGCAGTCTCCCCCCCAGGTGTCGACGCCGTCTATCGACCAGAGGAGCTCACCGGCCATGAGCGCGGTGGCGCTCATCCCGGCGGGAGGGGTCTCGGTATAGACGATCAGTTTGTTAACGAATGCCTCGATCCCGGCGGAGCTTTCGACGGGAAGCCTGCCGACACTGACCTCGGGGATAAGGTCCTCTTCACCCGGTTCGCCGAAATAGATGTCGCCGTCGCTGTTCCAGTTTCCGTCAAGGCACGAGTAGTAGAGGTCGCATGGTATGTCGGTCTCCACCTCGGTCCCGGCCTTTACGTACATACCCCTGTGGGGGATCACGCTCTCATCGCCGCCGAGGAGGATGTACTCGGTCTGCCACTCCTCCCACGCGAACCGGATGAATGAGCGGATGCGCTCCTGTATGTCGGCTCCCGGATAGTCGGCGTCTATCGAGGAGATCGTTACGATCTCCACCTTCAGTCCGTGACGTTCCCTGAAATCGGCGAGCTGCCCGAACGCTCCGGCCAGCGCGTCCGATGTGATGATGACGTAGGGGACCGGGCTGGCCGAGAGATAACTGCCCGGTGATGACTCGATCGAGCGACCGTATATCGTAAGGCCGTCCGGATTCTCGACTGCGGCCGACAGGTCAGCAGCGGCTCTGCCCGCCCTGAGTGATGGAACACTGCTGTTCGAGGCGAGGGCTTTGCGCGTCTCTATGGTGACGGTCACTTTCGGAGTGAAGAGGGCGGTATTTTCCGAACCGGAAGGCCTGAGGGGATAGATATTGACGTATGCCAGCTTCACCCCGGCACTGCGCTGCACGGAGGACAGTTCGCCCGATGAAGGGGGCCAGAAACCGGGACTGCCGTAGATCGCGGGATCCCGGCCCTTCATTCCCGACCACACGCGCCCCAGGGAGACCTGGTCGGGCATCGGCGCGGCCGGAGCCGGCATCGAGAGCAGCTCTGTCTCGACAGGGGATACTGCGACCGAAACGATCTCTTCGCCCGGTGGGAGCACGAATACGGCCGCATAGACGGGGATCATCGGTGCGCCCGGGCGCGCGATAGTCCTGCAGTCCTCGATGGAGATGATAACCTCGCCGCTGGACACGACAAAACCCGGTCGCTCAAAGGAGAGGACCTTGGTGATCGTTTCAGGCTTTGCGTCTGTGGCGAGAATCAGCAAAGCAAGTAGCGAAGCAAAGATGCGTGCTTTCATCCCGTTGCCGGTCCGGCTGGAGAAACGTACTCACTATATCCGGGACATTATAACACGTTTCGGGCCCGTTAACAAAGTGATTTTAGTGGAACGCCGATCCCGGTTCGGATAGTATCTGACGGCTGAAAGGGGCAGCTGATACCGATGCCTGAAAGGAATGAATTGAAAGCGGTCAGGGTCAGGGTCAGCGGAGTCGTGCAGGGGGTGGGTTTCCGATATTATACCCACCGCGTCGCAGTCAGTCTCGGCCTCGTCGGGTATGTGCGCAACAGGAGGGATGGATCGGTCGAAGCGGTCGCCGAGGGAAACGCGGAGACAGTCGATCTGTTCCTCGCCCGTATCGCGAAAGGCCCGCCGGGATCGAACGTAAGAGGCATTACAGTGAGCGAGTTACCACCGTCCGGATACGATGGTTTCGATATAAGGATCTGATCATGAAAAAAGCGGCTATACACCTGATAGATGTGACTGATTTCCGGCTCTCCGACGGGAGCGGGAGCGCGGAGTGGTTCACCGATGCCTTCGAGAAGCTCGATCTGGGCGGTGAATCCGACCTCGTCATCCATGACGGTACATCAGTCGATTTCCCGTCGATCGATGATTGCCTCGCCGGCGACACGGGGACGATCATATCGGGGAGCCACGGCCCGGTCTGGGAGGATAAAGAGTGGATCGCGCCCCTGATGGACATGATCAGGGAGATCCACGCGCGCAGCGGCTGGCTGCTCGGCGTATGCTTCGGGCACCAGGCCCTCGGCCATGCTCTCGGCGGCGAGGTCGTGATGAATCCCCGCGGCAGAGAGATGGGAACAGTCCCCGTATATCTTACCGAAGAAGGAAAGAGGAGCCCGCTCCTTTCGGGATTCTCGTCGGGCGACTGGGCCAGCCTCGCGCACAGGACACATGTTTCGCGCCTGCCCGAGGGGGCCGTGAGGCTCGCGTACAACAGGATGACTCCGAACCAGGCATTCGCGATCGGCAGGTCGTACGGTTACCAGCCCCATCCTGAACTCACCCCGCACCACCTGAGGTTGATGACCGACCTCTACGGCAGCGTCCTGATTAGGAAGGAAAGGTTCGTCGATGACGATGGGCACCTCGCCGACTTCAGGGCATCTTTCGTAGATGCGCCCTCATCGATGGCCGTTCTGAGAAATTTCGTCTCTATGACACTCTCGGAATGATTCCATGCTGGAACTTTTCACCGCTTGCGATATATAACGATAAGCATGACAATTCACAGGCATCAAGGAGGTAGTACGTTGAAGAAAAGATTTGGATCTCGCGGATCGATCGCCCTGCTGCTTCTGGCCGCGGCCATATTCGCCGCGGGTTTTGCCGGTGGGCGTTCGGGTGGTATAGACGGAGCAGCGGCCCTGATATCGACTCCGGTATCGGCTGCCGCGCAGGAAGAGAGCCTGCCGGACATCATAGAGAGAGTAAGCTGCTCGGTCGTATCCATAGAGGCGAAGAAGATGGTTACTTCGGGAAGAAATAATCCGATGATGAACGATCCCTTCTGGAGGAGGTTCTTCGAGCAGCCGAAGGAACGCGAGCAACAGAATTTCGGCTCGGGAGTGGTCATCAGCGACGAGGGATATATCCTGACAAACAATCATCTCGTCGGCGGTGCGACCGAGGTCCTGGTCAAATGCACTGACGGGCGCGAGTTTAACGCGGAAGTCGTAGGCACCGATGAACGGTCCGATGTAGCCGTCATCAAGGTCGAGGCCGGCCAGCTTCCGGCGATAACGCTCGGCACCTCGGAAGATCTTCGTCTCGGCGAGACGGTGATAGCGATCGGATACCCATTCGGCATCGGCCAGACGGTGACCAAGGGGATCATAAGCGCCCAGGGTAGATCGCTCGGGCTTGTTGAGTACGAGAACTTCATCCAGACCGATGCGGCGATCAACCCGGGCAACTCGGGCGGTGCCCTTATAAACGAACGAGGCGAGCTGATCGGCATCAACACCGCGATCGCATCGAGGACGGGGGGGAGCATCGGTATCGGCTTCGCGATCCCCATAGATTTCGCCCGCTCGATCATGGGCCAGCTGATAACAGACGGCAGAGTCGTGAGGGGTTACCTCGGCGTCCAACCCGATGAGATCACAAGCGACATGGTCGAATTCTTCGAGCTCGAGAGCAGGGATGGGGTCCTGATAACGAATGTCAAGGCCGAGTCACCCGCAGAGAGAGCAAAGATAAAGCGCGGAGACGTCATCATCGAGTTCGACGGCGAGAAGATCACCGATGTCAAACAGTTCCGGATGCTCGCCGCTGAGGCAGCGCCGGGGGATAAGATAGATGTCCTCGTCGTACGTGAAGGAAAAAAGAAGACTATCAAGCTCAAGGTCGGCGAGAGAGACACGGAGACCGCCGAGAGTTCGATGGAAGAGGACGCCGAGGATATCTCGCCCCTCTTCCTCGGGGTGGGCCTGCAGTCGCTGCAGGACGGGCACAGGGAGGCCCTCGAGATCCCGAACGACATCGACGGTATACTCGTCACCGACGTCCAGCGAGGGACCCCGGCGGCCAGGGCCGGACTGAGACTGGGAGACATCATCGTCGAGGTAGACAGGAAACAGGTCGAAAATCTGGATGACTTTCGGAAGGTAATGGACGATTATGACGAGGACAAGGTCATGGTCGTGATATACCGCGGTGGCGGTTATTTCTACATCGTGATCAAACAGTAGTCCAGGTTCAATCTGATCGATCGAGGACCGGGCTTCTGCCCGGTCCTTTTTTTGATGAAAGGGTTTGCAGATGTCTATCATCATCCTGCTTCTCGTGATCCTGTTTTCAGCGCTCATAGTCAAGGTCGGAGCGATCTCCCTGCGTATGACGGGAATCGACAGGGAGACAGCGGGATTCCAGGCCCTTTCCGCCTTCAGCGGCACCGGGTTCACCACTTCCGAGGCGGAGAACATCGTCAACCATCCCAGCAGGCGCAAGATAATCAAGGGGCTGATGATCCTCGGTAACGCCGGTATAATCACCGCCCTGGCGATGCTCTTTCTCTCGATGCAGGGCTCGACGATGACAAACGCCCTGGCCAAGTTCGGTGTCATCGGCCTGCTCACAATGCTCATCCTGGCCTTCCCGCTTTCGAGGGGACTGGACAACATCCTCGAGAACTTCATAATGAAGCGGCTCTCGAAGAGTACGCACTTCTCGATGGGCGCCTTCTCGCAGATCATGAGATTCGCGAAAGGGTACGGGATAGCCGAACTCGTAGTGAGCGAATCAGACCGGCTCGCGGGGAAGACCCTCGCCGAATCGGGCCTTTCGAGCAGTGATGTGCTCGTTCTGGCGATACGCAGGGGGCACAATATGATCCCGACACCCAAGGCGGGGGAGATGATACGGCCCGGCGACAAGCTCGTCTGCTTCGGTCCGCTGAACAATATCGCGTCTGCGGTAGAGAAGGAAAAGGAAGAGGCATAAAAAAGGGCCCGCCGATTCCGGCGGGCCCTTTTCATCTGACATTTCAGCTGCGGATCAGTCGTAGTACTCCTGGCCGAGGTGCGTGATCAGGTCCTCGCCCTGGATGTAGCGCAGCGTGTTCTTCAGCTTCATCAGCTGGATGAAGAGGTCGTGCTCGGGATAGAGCTCCGGCGAGTGCTGCGGCGACTTGAAGTAGAACGAGAGCCATTCCTGGATCCCGCTGAATCCGATCCTCTTCCCGAGGTCCATGAAGAGCGCGAGGTCGAGGACGATAGGAGCGGCGAGGATCGAGTCACGGCAGAGGAAATCGATCTTGATCTGCATCGGGTAGCCGAGCCAGCCGAAGATGTCGATGTTGTCCCAGCCTTCCTTGTTGTCGCCGCGCGGCGGATAGTAGTTGATCCTCACCTTGTGATAGAAGTTATCGTACAGATCGGGGTAGAGCTCGGGCTGCAGGATATGCTCGAGAACGGAGAGCTTGCTCTCTTCCTTGGTCTTGAACGATTCGGGATCGTCGAGCACCTCACCGTCGCGGTTGCCGAGGATGTTCGTGGAGAACCAGCCGTTCAGTCCGATCATGCGCGCCTTGAGCCCGGGCGCGAGTATCGTCTTCATCAGCGTCTGACCGGTCTTGAAGTCCTTTCCGCAGATGGGAGCGTCGTTCTCCTTCGCCAGCGCCATCAGCGCGGGGATGTCGATAGTGAGGTTCGGCGCGCCGTTGGCGAAGGGAATGCCCATCTTGAGCGCGGCGTAGGCGTATACCATGCTCGGCGCTATCTCGGGGCTGTTCTCCTTCATAGCCTTCTCGAAGGACTCGATCGTCTCGTGAACGGCGGTCGGCTTCAGGAAGATCTCTGTGCTGGCGCACCAGACTATGACAAGGCGGTCGCAGCCTTTCTCTTCCTTGAACCTGTCCATGTCGTCCATCAGCTGCTGAGCAAGGTCGTACCAGTTCTTGCCTTTCTTTACCCAGTCACCTGAGAGCTTCTTGACGTACTTCTGGTCGAAGACGGCCTTCATCGGCTTGACGCCCTCAAGAAAATCCTTCACTCTGTTGAGGAGCTCCTTCTCGAGAACGCCGGCCTTCATCGCCGCTTCATATGTATTATCCTCGAAGATGTCCCAGCCGCCGAAAACGAGGTCGTCGAGATCGGCCAGGGGGATGAAGTCCTTGATCAAGGGGGTATTGTTGTCGGTCCTCTTGCCGAGGCGGATCGTACCCATCTGGGTCAGCGAACCGACAGGCCTGGCGAGGCCGCGGCGGATCGACTCTACGCCGGCGATGAATGTGGTCGAGACCGCTCCCATACCGGGGGTCAGTATCCCGAGTTTCCCCTTGGGCTTTTCGGGCTTGTTCTTGATCTCCATGCTCGTTCTACCTTTCAGATAAGTTGTGGTCTGGAATCCTTTCGACCAATCTTGCACTGTTGACAGGATTAATCAAATTTATTATACTAATAAAAAGGATAAGCAATACTTATGGATATGAGAGCCCTTAAATACATGCTCAGCGTAGAGGAGACGGGAAGCATCACCGCCGCCGCCAGGATGCATTTCGTTACCCAGCCGGCAGTGAGCATACAGCTCAAGAAGCTCCAGGAGGAGCTCGGAACACCGCTTTTCGAGGTCGTGGGCAGGGAGATCCGGTTTACCACGGCGGGGAGGATGGTCCTCGACTACGCGAGGCGCATGTCGGCGCTGGAGAAGGAGATGGAGGGGGAGCTCTCGGGGATCGCCGGGCTGATCAGCGGAGAGGTCTCGATCGGTACGATAGACGCGGCGAGCATCTACATCCTGCCCGCCGTCTATTCCTCGTTCAGCAGGAAATATCCGGGCATAGATCTGCAGGTCGACATATCGCCGACACTGCCGCTCATCGAGAGGATGCTCGACGGGAGACTCGATTTCGTTGTCGGAACACTGACGGGGGAGAAGAGGGCGGGAGTGGAAGAGACTGAGATCTTCAGGGAGAAGTTGATTCCCATAGTCCCTCCAGGTCACCCGGCCGCGGCGAAACGCGGCATCGATGTCGAGGCGTTCGCAGCTCATCCATTCATCTCCTTTCACCGCGAATCGCTGACGAGGCGGATGATCGAGTCCGCCCAGAACGCCCTGACCGAGCGAGAGCAAGGCCTGGTGAACAAGGACCGCCAGCTCAGCGACCTGATCGCCCACCAGAAGAGCCAACTCCTCAAGGTCGCCAACCTCACCGAAGAGCAGGCCCGCGAGCAGTTGATGGAGCGAGTGGAAAAGGACATGGAGCACGAGGTCGCCGAGATCATCCAGGCCAAGATCGACCAGGCCAACGAAGCCGGCGAGAAGGAAGCTCGCGAGATAATCGTCGGCGCCATCCAGCGTTACGCAGCCGACCAGACCACAGAATCCACCGTCTCGACGGTGGACATCTCCTCCGACGACGTCAAGGGCCGAGTGATCGGCCGAGAGGGCCGAAACATCCGTGCGTTTGAAAAGGCCACCGGCGTCGACGTCATCGTCGACGACACGCCGGGCGTCGTTGTCGTGAGCGGCTTCGACCCCGTCCGCCGCGAGGTCGCCCGCCGGTCCATGAACAAGCTCATCCAGGACGGGCGCATCCATCCCACGCGGATCGAGGAAGTCGTGGCCGCCACCGAGAAGGAAATCCGTAAGGAGATGACC
>SDBS01000386.1_pt1 | contig 41657 bp, 39 predicted proteins | sample 2277091 | NCBI WGS metagenome assembly SDBS01 (sample SAMN10404972, study PRJNA504765) | marine sediment metagenome | isolation source: marine sediment core GS10_PC15, 163 cmbsf | place: Arctic Ocean: Southern Knipovich Ridge | collected 2010
CACGCCGACCGTATTCGGACAATGGACCTGGTACACGTAATACGGAGAGGAGTTCGTCCCGACCCACAAGTATTGGCCGTAGTAGCACATGCCCTGGGGGTTGACGGCCGGGGAGCGGAAGGAGGCCATAACCGTACCCCCGGTCGTGCATCCGTACACGTAGTTGACGTTCGCGTCCCCTCCCCATACGAGTTCGTTCCGCCAGTCCCAGGCAAGGTCGCCGTTGAGGGCAGGGGTATAGGTAAAGGAGGATATGATGCTGCCGTCGCTCGGCCGGTGGCGCCAGGTGTAACGCGGCGAGATGGCGTTCACGAATATGCCGTCCTGGTTCACGCCGCCGTCGCCGCGCGCCTTCAGCGCCAGGCCCGCGACGGGGTGGTTCGCCGCCCAGGAGTACAGCAAGCTCCCGCCGGCGGACCGGCAACGATATACGCGCCGGGTGCTGTAGTTGCCGACCCACAGGTAGCCCGGGTCCTCGTACGTTAATCCCCGCGTATACGTGCCGCAGTACGAGGGGAACGAACTATACACGGAGCCGCTGGTGTGGTGGACCAGGAAGATCCGGCGGCCGCTCGTATTGTGGTTGCTGTACAGCCACATTTGCGTGGCGTTGTTGGCGTGGGCCAAAGCGTTCGGGGAGGGATAGGGTGAGCGGAAAGAGGCGACGACGTCGCCCAAATCGGCGAACGCCGCGCCGGCCGTCACGGCCACGATAAAACCGGACAATAGTACTTTTTTCATGGTATTCCCTTCCTATAACGGGCGTGAACAATAACGGCCCAAGAAACCGGCGGGGTCGGGAGGCCGTTGTATAGTAACGGCCGGCACCAAGGGAGGCCGGGTCGACGCGAAGGTCGGCCGCCGCCGCGCTAGGCGCCCTTCTGACCTGCGCCGCTCTGACCCGCGCCCTTCTGGCCCGCGCCGCTCTGGCCTGCGCCGCTCTGACCCGCGCCCTTCTGGCCCGCGCCCTTGGCGCACCGGTCGGCGAGCAACTCGCCTCCCAAGCCCACGTTCTCGGCCTGGTTCTCCCGGATTAAAACGACAAAAGCTTCCGTCGGTATATCCTTGTACACGGCCATGGCCGCTTTGGTAAGCCCCTCCACGAGGTCGGTTTCTTTTCGACCGGGACGGGCGGCCCCTCTACCGTTATCATCGGCATGTGCGTCGCTCCTCTCTTCGGAAGTTTCTCGGTACGTTAAACTCTTCTCTTATTCAGCGCCGGTCGCGGGCGATGCGCTCCCGCAGCTCGCCTATGCGCCGCTCGGTGCTCTCCTTGGGCCGGCGGGCGTAGCTGCGCTTCAGGAAGGCCAGCTTGACGAGGCGGTTGTACATCCGCCGAACTCGCAAGAAGCCGCCGAGGTCGAAGGCAAACAGGAACTTGAGCTCCCAACCCAGGCGGCCGAACCACTTCGAAACCTGGCGATATTCGCGTTCGCCGATGGTTCCCGAAGCGACCTCCGCGCGCAGCTCCTTCTTGATCCAGTGCCACTCCGTAAACCACACGACGATCACGACCAGCAGCAGGCCCAACACGCCGCCCCAATGCACCAGGAACGACACCACGACGCCGCCTTCGCCGCCTATGCTCACCAGCATGTTGTGCAGGAAATGCGCCCCCACCGCGGCGCCGAAGAAGAAGAGCACCGCGATACCGCCCAGCCAACAACTCCGAACCACTTTGGCGATGCCGAAGCCGAGGCCCGTCAGCGCGGTGAAGAAGGCGTGGTTGAGGCCGAAGACGAATACCCGCAACACGAAGACGAAACCCATGGCCTCGACGCCCCCCTTCGCCCCGGCGCCGAAGAGGTATAATATATCCTCGACCCAGGCGAAGCCCACGCCCACCAGCGCGCCGTAAATGATGCCGTCCAGGATGTCGTCGAAGTGGTGCCGCAACGCGGCGAAGACGAAGAGCAGCGCCAGCGCTTTCGCGAACTCCTCCACTACCGGCGCCACGACGGTGCTCATTAAAACGTCCGCGGCCCAAGCGTCCACCAGGTGCGGGAGGGGGATACCGAAGATAAGCTCGACCACCAACGAGATTATCACCGCCGGCACCGCGCCCCATAAAAAGACCAGCCCCAAAAGCCACACCGGGTCCTTCTCGAACCGGTCCAGGAACCATATCAATATCAAGCTGGCTACGGTCGTCACCGTTACCGCCAGCGTCGCCGCCAGGTACTCCACGTCGCACTCTCCGGTTGAAAGGCTATCGCGGTCGCCGACCTTTACCGCTTCATAATAGGGTAACCGGGCGACGCAGACAAGGGAAATATCGGCCGCCCGACATTACCCTTGCGCCGCGCCGCCGGGGCGTTTATAATCCGGCGAAAGGCTTCTGGACGTTTATTCGGCGCGCTCGAGCATGAACGAATCCGTAATTATAGTGGGGACGGGCGAGGAGACCCGCCGCCTGGCCCGGGACGTCGAGAAAGGCGCCGCGCCGCCGCTTTCTTTGTGCGACTTCGCCGCCGACGCGGAAGCGCTGGCCGAGCTGCTGCCGCGCCTCGAGGACGTCGCCGTCGTGGTGGCCGAAGCCCCCTCCAAAGACGAGGCGCTGGAAGCGGTAGCCGCGGCGTGGGAGGCGGGCGCGCCGGCGTACGTCGCCGCGGACATCCTGGCCGAACTCGCGCCCGTCGCCGATACGGTGGCCATAGCCGGACGAGAATTCGTGCCGTTCCCCGGCGTCCGCCGGGGCCCGGTGCGCGGCCTTACTAAGTGGCTCATGGACAAGCTCGTGGCCGCGGCGTTCATCATAATCCTCACGCCCGTCTGGCTGCCGATGTTCGTCGCCGTCAAGCTCGACTCGCGGGGCCCGATAATATTCCGCCAGAAGCGCGTCACCCGAGGCCGCCGCGAGTTCAACATGTACAAGTTCCGCACCATGTTCGCCTCCGTTCCCAAATACCAGCAGTCGCCCCCCGGCGGCGACGACATCCGCGTCACGCGCGCGGGGCACCTGCTGCGCAAGCTCGGCCTGGACGAGACGGCGCAGCTCATCAACGTCATGAAGGGCCAGATGAGCCTGGTGGGGCCGCGGCCTGAGATGGCGCGCGAGGCCGCGGAATACGAGCCCTGGCAGAACCTACGCCTCAGCGTCAAACCCGGCATCACCGGCCTGTGGCAAATAGCGGGCCGCGCCGACCGCGCCATCCGCGAGAGCCTGGAGTTCGACTTCTATTACATCGCCAACCAAACGCTCGCGATGGACGCGAGGATATTCCGCAAGACCGTCCCCATCCTCTTCGGCAAGGGGGCCAACCACTGAGATGCGCGTAATTGTCGTAGGCACGCCGGCGTTCGCGCTGCCCACCTTCGACGCCCTCCACCAGGCGGATGATGTGGACCTGGTCGCCGTAATCACGAACCCCGACCGGCCGCGGGGACGGGGCCTGGAAGCCGGGCCTACGCCGGTTAAAGAGTGGGCGCTCGGACACGGCGCGAGGGTATATGCGACCGATAAATTAACGGCTGACCCTCCGCAAGGTCAAATAGAACTCGCAGACTCCTTACCTATATTCGCGCTGGTCGTAGTCGCTTCGGGCCTGTTTATACCGAAATGGCTTAGGGATGAAGACGCCAAATGTTCGGTACACGGCGCGATAAACCTACATCCTTCTTTGCTACCGAAATGGCGAGGACCCGCTCCCATAGCGTGGACGATTATCAACGGGGATAAAGTTGCCGGCGTTACGACGATAAGCCTGGTTAAAGAATTAGACGCGGGGCCTATTTACCTGCAAAAACAAATCGCTTTGGCGGAACGGGAAACCGCTGGGACGCTAGCTGAGAAGTTAGCTAAGGAGGGCGCGAAACTAGTACTCGAAACGTTACGTGGACTAGAAGCGGGGGGAATTAAGCCTAAACCCCAGGAAGAATCGCAAGCGACCTGTACCGGCAAGATTACATCCGAAACGAGGCAAGTGGACTGGACGCTACCGGCCACGAAGCTCGATTGCCTGGTGCGCGGCCTCTACCCCGACGCGCCGGCGCGGGCGTCGCTGGCCGGCGAACTCGTGCAAATCCTGGGGGCGGAGCCGGCCGAAGGCCCGGCCGACGCGGCGCCGGGTACGATTACGGCGCTGGAAGAGGCCGGCGTCGTCGCGGCCTGCGGCGAGGGCGCCCTCAAGCTCACGCGGGTGAAACCGGCCGGCCGCGGCGAGATGACGGCGCACGCCTTCGCCATCGGCCGGCGGCTGGCCGCGGGCGACCGCTTCGACTAGCCGGTACCCGCCTTACTCGTGAACCGAAAGAATTTAAAATTGTACTTGTGGGGCGTCGCGTTCGTCGCCGTCTTCGCGCTCAGCCACACGGCGTACCTCGCCGACGTCGTCACCGTGTTCGACGGGGGGCGGGGCGCCGGCTTCATACTGAGCGCGCCCGGGCAGACGCCGGCGCCGCCGTCGTGGGTATTCCGATACGGGTGGCTGCTGGCCGCGGCGCTGTGCTTCGCGCCGGCCGCCGCGCCGCTGGGCCGCGCGGCGCTGCGGTTCGCCGCGTACTGCCGCCGCGAGCTGGGCGACTGGTGGGTGGCGGGGATATTGGGCGTGGCGGCCGCGGTGGCCGCGGCGTGCTTCGGGCACCTCTCGCTGGGGGGCGAGGGCCACACCTGGGAGGAACGCGAGTACGAATTCCAGGCCCGTACCTTCGCCGCCGGCCACGTCGCGGCGCAGGCGCCGCCCACCGACGAGTACGTCGCCGACGACGACACCTCGGCGAACTTCCTGGTGGGGCCCAACGAGGCCGTGCGCGACGGCAAGTGGTTCACTATCTTCGTGCCGGCCTGGCCGCTGCTGCTCGCCGCCGGGACCGCCCTCGGCAGGCCGTGGCTCGTCAACCCGATTATCGCGTTCTTCACCGCCCTCGCGTTGTACGGCTACGGCCGGCGCGTCGTCGGGGCGGACGCGGCGCTGATCGGTATCTCGCTGTACGCCGTCTCGCCGTTCGCGGCCTTCAACAACGCGTCACTCTTCGCCGAGCCCGCGTTCCTGTTGTTCTTGATACTCTTCCTGTGGGCCTTCGACGCGGCGCGCGAGCCGGGAAAGTCGCGGCTCATGGCCGTCGCCGGCGCGCTGCTGGTCGTCGCCTTCGCCGTCCGCGACTATGCCGCCCTGGCGGCCTTGCCCGCGGTCGCGCTGCTGTTTTACGACGTGGCGCGCAAGAAAACGAGCGGGTACGCGCTCTCCTACTTCGCGCTGGGCGTCGCCCTGGCCGCGGCGCCGCTGCTGTATTACAACTACGCCACGAGCGGCGCGCCGCTCGCCTTCCCGCGCTCGTACGCGCTGCACACCCGCTCCGGCATCTCGCTGCCGTTCCTGTCGCCGCACCTGATATACTTCACGACGCGGCGGCTGTGGGTATTCGCGACCGACCTCATGGGCTGGCCGCTGATATCGTTCGTGCCGGCCATGGTCCCCCTCCTGTTGAAAAAAATCCCGCCCCGGGCGCGGCTGGCGTACGCCGTAAGCGCGGCGACGCTGCTCCTCTACGTACTGCCGTACGCCGAGGGCATACGTTACGGCGCGCGCTTCTACTACGGCGCGCTCCCGGCGGCGCTCCTGGGCGGCGGCCTGGGCCTGACGCTCCTCCCGTCGTGGTTAAAAAGTAAATGGGGTTTCGCGCGGGGCACGGCCGCGGCGGCCACGCTGCTCGCGGTCGCCGTCGCGACGGTCCCGTACGTCGTCGCGCTCGAGCCCGGCTACCGCAGCTCCTGGGCCTTCCCGGACGGAAAGCGCCCCTGGGTCTCGCGCCGGCTCGAGTGGGCGCTCGAGGAGTGGAACGTAAAAGAGGCGATAATCTTTGTCGCGCCCCGGGAACGCTGCGCCGGCCCGCCCCCCAACGACGCCGCGCTCAAGAACCGCATCATATACGCCCGCGACCGCGGCCCGCGCAACGCCGACTTCGCCGCGCTCTTTATGCCGCGTCCGTACCTATTGTGCGACTACCGCGAATTCGAAGAGACCGGCGTCATCCGCGTGCTCGAGCTCGAGCCCGACCGCGACGCCGCCGAAAGGAGAACGGAATGATACTCCACCAAGGTTGCGGCCCGGAGTTCACCGAGGCCACGGTTAAGGCCGCGGTCGACGCCTGCCGCGAGCGTAAGATCAAGCATCTCGTCGTAGCCTCCACCGCCGGCGCCACCGCCCGCGCGGCCCACAAGGCCGCAAAGGGCAGCGACGTCCAGCTCGTCGTCGTAACCCACAATACCGGCTTCGGCGAAGAAGGCCAACAGAAATTCCCCGCCGACCTTCGCGCCGAGTTGGAGGCGGAGGGTACGCGGGTCCTCACCGGCACGATGGTCTTTCGGAGCCTGGGCCGCGCCATCCGCGACAAGACGGGCGGCGACCAGGAGACGCTGGTGGCCTCGGCCCTCCGCGTCCTGGGCGAGGGGACGAAGGTATGCGCCGAAATAGCGATGATGGCGGCGGACGCCGGCCTGGTTCCTCCCGAAGACGTGGTATGCGTCGCCGGGACCGGCCGCGGCGCCGATACCGCCGCCGTCGTCCGCGCCGTCCCGTCGAACAAGTTCTTTGACCTCAAGATCCGCGCGTACGCCGCGAAGCCATACGAGTTTTAGCCTTACGCCTTCTACGCAAAACGACCCGCACCAGGGCGGCCGTTTGAAATGTTCGGCCGATTAATGTATAATCAACGAAATGGCCACGCCTCCTGACCAAAGACCCGTCTTGATCGCCGGAGGCCGCGTCGTCGACCCGGTCGGCGGTACGGCTGACGAGGATATACTCGTAGATGACGGCGTCGTTGCCGCGCGGGGCGCGGGTCTCGAAGCGCCGCCCGGCGCCGTCGTCGTCGACGCCGCGGCCAAGTACGTCTTCCCCGGCCTTATCGACATGCACGTCCACCTCCGCGAGCCGGGCCGCGAAGACAAGGAGACCATCGCCACCGGCGCCCGGGCCGCGGTCATGGGCGGGTTCACGTCGGTGTGCGCCAAGGCCAACACCTTCCTGGTGATGGACAACCCGGCGGTGGTGGAGTTCGTCCACTCGCGCGCGGAGGGCGCCGCGTACGCCCACGTCTTCCCGGTCGGTTCCGTCACCGAAGGGCTGCGGGGCTACGGCAGCCTTTCGGAGATAGGCAGCCTCAAAGAGGCGGGGGTCGTCGCGCTCTCCGACGACGGCGTACCGGTGGTGGGGAGCGACGTCATGGTCGCGGCCTTGCGTTACGCCGCCGACTTCGGCCTCCCCCTCATCGCCCACTCCGAGGACTACGCCCTGTCGGCGGGCGGCTTCGTGACCGAGGGCCCGGTCTCGAGCCGGACCGGCCTGGTCGGCATCCCGCCGGAGGCCGAGGAGGCGATGGTCGCGCGCGACATAGCGCTGCTGCGCCAAGCGGGGGGCAAGCTACACGTGGCGCACGTGAGCACCGCGGCCTCGTTGGCGCACATCCGGCGCGCCAAGGCCGAGGGGCTGGACGTGACGTGCGAGACCGCCCCCCATTATCTGCTGCTCACCGCGGAGGCCGCGGCCGGGTACGACGCCGACGCCAAGATGAACCCGCCGCTGCGGGACGAAGCGGACCGGCAGGCGATATTGGCCGCCGTCGCGGACGGTTCCGTCGACTGCGTCGCCACCGACCACGCGCCCCACACGCTCGCGGAAAAGGACAAGGAGTTCGCCCTGGCGCCCTTCGGCGTCGCGGGCCTGGAGACGGCGCTCCGTTTGATATATACCTACCTGGTCCTTCCGGGTATAATTTCGCTTGAGCGTATGTTAGAATTGATGTCGGCCGGTCCGGCGCTGCGGCTGGGGCTCGAAGGCCGGGGTGCGCTGGCGGTCGGCGCTCGAGGCGACGTCACCGTCTTCGACCCGGCGGCCGAAGAAGCGATAAGCGCGGCGTCGTTTTACTCCAAAGGCAAGAACACGCCCTTCGAGGGGTGGGCGGTGCGGGGCCGGGTGGATACGGTGCTGGTGGACGGCCGGCCCGTAGTGCGGGACGGCCGCCTGATATAAGCCGCCGAGATCGCGTAAGGGGATATGAAACATTTCGTCGATATGTCGCGCCTCTCCAAGCAGAGCCTGACGGCGCTGCTGGAGGTAGCCGAGGAGATGGTGCCGCTCGCGCGCGAGGGTACGGACGTCGCCGCGGGCAAGATCCTGGCCACCCTCTTCTACGAGCCGTCGACGCGGACGCGGCTCTCGTTCGAGTCTGCGATGCAACGGTTGGACGGCCGGTCGTTGGGCTTCGCCGACGCCGCGGCCTCCTCCGTCGCCAAGGGAGAGTCGCTGGCCGACACCATCCGCACGGTCGACAAGTACGCCGACGTCATCGCCATCCGCCACCCGGCGGAGGGTGCGGCGCTGGCCTGCTCGTTCTACTCGGAAGTCCCCGTTATAAACGCGGGCGACGGCGGCCACCTCCACCCCACCCAGACGCTGCTCGACCTGTTGACGATAAAGCGCGAGCTGGGCCGCCTCGACAACCTGAGCGTGGTACTGGCGGGCGACCTGCGCTACGGCCGGACGGCGAGCTCGCTGGCGCTGGCGCTGGCGCCGTTCAAGCCGCAGCTGGCGTGCGTCGCGCCGGAGGGGCTCGAGCTGCCGCCCCACGTAGCGCGGCGGCTCCGGGCGGAGTTGGGAACGGCGGTGGAGGAGACGGACGACTTGGCGGCCGCCGCTCGAGGCGCCGACGTCCTCTACGTGACGCGCATCCAGCAGGAGCGCTTCTTCTCCTCGGACGACTACCTCAAGGTCAAGGGCTCGTACGTGGTGGACAAGAGTATCGTCGAGCGGATGCCCGAGGGCTCGCTGGTGCTGCACCCGCTGCCGCGGGTGGACGAGATCCCGCCGGAGGTGGACGACGACCCCCGGGCGCGCTACTTCGAACAGATGCGCTACGGCGTACCGGCGCGGATGGCGCTCATCGCGGTCCTCTTGGGCCTGGTCGACAAAGATATTCCCTACAAAGAGGTCCGAGGCGAGGAGCTCGAGCTACCGTGCCCCAACCCGCGCTGCGTCACGGCCTCGGAGAAATATTTGAAAAACCTCTACACGCCGATACTGGATAAGACGGAGTCCCTTTTCGGCGAGCTGGGCGAGGGCAAGCGGTACCGGTGCCTGTATTGCGACTACGAGGTAGTGGTGTAATTAATAATGGCCGATATACGCGCAACGGAAAACGAATTCCGAAGCCAACTAACGTCGTGGCTTAACGGGTATTTCCAAGCCGGGAATTACCCATTCGAAACCGCGACTAATGACGTATCGGTCGCGGTGGAAGACACGCACCTATTTATCGACGTCGTCTTATGGTTCAACCGCGAAGCGAAGTTAGCTTTTTGTTTATTTGAACTAAAAACGCCGGAAACGGCCGTACACGATTCCGCCCTCCTGGAAAACGCCCGCGTAAAAGCCAAAGCCCTTCACGTTAAATACTTCGTAACCTGGAATATGCAAGAACTAGTCATATGGGAGGTCAAAGACGAGGGCCGGGGGCACGCGGCGCTACCCAAACGTTACCCCACGCTGGATATGATCCAAAAGGCCGACGACTGGACGGTAGACTATAAACGCCGGGCGTTGGAAACCTTATGTAAAGAATTACTGGACGACTTAGCGTGGCTTTCCCAACACGAGCATATAACACGAATCCCCCTCGACGCCCGTTTCTTCGTAGGCCGCCTCCGCGAAACGGCGGATAAGCTATTTCCGCTCTTCGCACAGACGATAAAAGCTAAGCTGGGCGAGGATAAAAAGCTTCGGGCTACTTTCGAAGCTTGGGGTAAAAAACAAGGCGTTCAAAACCCCCTCGCCCAAACTGATACCGTAAGCTACCAGGCGGTCTACCGCCTATTATGTAAGATAATTTTTTACGAGGCGTTGCGCGGGCGTTATAACCTAAAGCCCCTAGCACTTAAGGAAGTTGACGCGGGGACGGCGCAAAAGGCACTTCGCGAACGCTTCGCCGAAGCTAAAAATATAGATTGGTTCGCCGTATTCGAAGAAGAGCTAATCGACGAGTTACCGTGGCCCGACCTGGCCGTACCCGAAATCTCCGATCTGTTAAAGAAATTGGAGACTTATTCCTTCCACGCCGTTCCGCAAGACGTTATCGGTAAAGTTTTCGAGGAGTTGATCCCGTACGAAGAGCGCCACAGCCTGGGCCAATATTTCACCCCCGAAAACCTTGTAGATTTTATTCTCGCTTTTTGCGTGCAAGCGCCGAACGACGCGATCTTCGACCCCACTTGCGGTACGGGTACTTTCCTCATTAGGGGTTACGACCGCCTAGGCTTCCTCGGTAATCGGAGTCACCGCAAGCGTCTAGCCCAACTTTGGGGCAACGATATAGCCCACTTCCCAGCGGCCTTGGCGACGATCAACCTCTTCGGCCAAGACCTAGGCGATACGGCTAACTTCCCCCGTATTATCCCGGAAGACTTCTTCGATATCAATCCGGGGGACGTCTTCCCATTCCCACCGCCCACCGGGCCGACCGAAGCCGTAAAGACCATAGACGTCCCGATGCCCGAATTCGACGCTGCCGTTGGCAACTTCCCGTACATAAAGCAAAAACTTATCCCAAACAAAGAAAAAATCGAAGGCGTACTACAACGCGATTGGCCGGGTTACGCGCCAAGGCTTTCGGGCCAGCCGGACGTTTACGCATCTATGTTCTTCCACGCCGCAGTTTTTTTAAAAACCGGCGGCCGTCTCGGCTTCGTAACCTCCAACGCGTGGCTCGACGCCGCGTACGGCTACGAACTTCAAAAGTTCTTCTTGGATAAGTTTAAACTTGTCGCCGTTATCGAGTCGCGGTGCGAACCCTGGTTCGAGCAGGCCGCGGTCAACACGGTATTCACGGTCCTAGAACGATGCGATAATGCGGACGAAAGGGAAAACCATAACGTAAAGTTCGTCAAAGTCCGGCGCCCCTTAAAAGATATGTTCCCTCACGACCCAAAGCTGAAGCAGCGTGAGCGTTGGCAATCGATTGAAGGGCGGGCGCGCGTAATAGAGAACGCCGGTAACGACTTATACAAGCAAGAAGGGGAAAAAATAGTAAGCACGCTTCAGGGGTTGAAGTCCGTTCAAAACGGCGATTTCCGCATACGCATGAAGAACCAACGCGAACTTCGAGAAGAGGTCGTGGCGGCGGGCCGAACCGTAAAGTGGAGCCAATATCTACGGGCCCCCGAGATCTATTTCGAGGTTAAAGAAATTTTGGGCGAAAAACTAAAGCCGCTCAAAGAATTCGCCCAAATAGACCGTGGGTTAACGACGGGCATTAACGATTTTTTCTATATGACGCCCGAGCAGGCTGAAGAAAGGGGCATAGAAAAAGAATACCTTGCGCCCGTATTCAAATCGCCGCGTCATAGCGATAATATCTTAATAGAACGAGAAGACTTGAAAGTATTACTGTTTAAATGCCGCGAGCCTAAGGAGGTACTCAAGAAGAAAAGCCGGATGGGCGCACTTAAATATATAGAGGAAGGCGAAGTTCGCCGCAACGCCGCCGGCGTTTTATACTCGGAAGTACCCTCCGTTAAAGACAATAAGCCCGGTTGGTGGGCGGTACGCGAATTCGAACCGGCGCCGATATTTTTCGCGAAGGGTTACGATGCCAAATTATCCGGTTATTTCTCTAAAGAACCTATCGCGTGCGATTGCCGTATTTATTACGTTAGACCTAAAAACGGGGTTAACGAGAAATTATTAGCCGCTACCTTAAATTCCGTTTTAAATTACCTATTCAAAGAATTAATAGGAAGGGTTATGCTCGGCGAAGGTGTTCTAGATATAATGGTTTCCGATTACGATAATTACTTAGAGATACCCGACTTATCTACGATTCATAACGAAAAACAAAAAGCTATTACGGATGCCTTCGACAAATTAACGATCCGTCCTGTTAAACCGGTACCCACGGAATTCGAAGAACCCGACCGGCGGGCTTTAGATACGGCGATACTGGAAGCGCTAGGGCTAGAAGTCGATAAGTACCTCGGTCCTTTGTATGCTGCGGTGACGGAACTCGTCCAGGAGCGGCTCTCCTTAGCAGGGCAACGTAAAAAGATAAAAAGAGAAAGCTTCACGAAGGATATAGCCCGGGTTAAAGACGACGTTGTGCGGGCCGTTCTACCGCAGGGTTTCAAACCCTTCCCGGACGCGTACGTGACGTATGGCCGTAGCGACGAGTTCAGGATGCAATCGTTGGGGAACGGCCCTTTCAAATTGGGCGCTTATTTCTTGGGCGGCCGCGAAGTTTTAGACAATGAAAGTCGGTTAATAGTACGCGCGGCCTCCGAGGAAGAGGCGCGTTTCGTCGTTTACTCGTTCCAACCGGACGTTTATACGCTAAAAATACCAAAGGAAGCCGTCAAAGTTCACAACGCCGTTATCGACCACGAAAAGTATTTGAAAGATAAATTCGAAGAAATATACCGAGAATTTACTGCGCGCCTCGGGTCAGAGGAAGCGGCCGAACGCCTTACCCGCGAGACTTTTGAAGAGTACGGCATCCCTTTGATATTCTCGAACGAATAACATGAAGCTCCTCTCCAAAATATTCGGGACCAAGTACGACCGCGACATCAAGAAGATGATGCCGCTCGTGGACGAGACCAACGCTATCTGCGAGACGCTACGGGACGTGCCGGAGGAGGAGTTCCTCGCGCGGACGGACCGCTTCCGCGAGGAGTTCCGCGCCGACCGCGAGGACTTCCTGCGCAAGAGCCTGCCCGGTTACCTGGGCGAGGAGGAGGCCGAGGCGCACGTCGACGCGTTCCTGGACGTCTCCGTCCCGTTGTGGGAGGACATGCTGGAGCGCCGGCTGTCGCGCGAGATGTCGCCCGAGGACCGCCGCATCAAAGCGGAGCAGTTCGGCAAGGACGCCTGGGCGCACCGCGAGGAGAAGTTGAACGAGATGCTCGCCGAGGCGTTCGCCACCGTCAAGGAGGGCGCGCGCCGGCTGCTGGGGCAGAAGTGGGAGGTCTCGGGCCACGAGACGGTTTGGGACATGGTCCACTTCGACGTCCAGCTCGTCGGCGGCATCGCGCTGCACCAGAGCCGCATCGCGGAGATGGCCACCGGCGAGGGCAAGACGCTGGCGGCGACGCTGCCGTTGTATCTCAACGCGCTGGCGGGCGACGGCTGCCACCTCATCACCGTCAACGACTACCTCGCGCGCCGCGACGCGGAGTGGGTGGGCTACCTGCTGGAGTACCTCGGCGTCTCGGTGGGCTGCATCCAGTCCGGGATGTACCCCAAGGACCGCCGCGAGCAGTACAACAAGGACGTCACCTACGGCACCAACTCCGAGTTCGGCTTCGACTACCTGCGCGACAACGGCGTGGCGCTGCGCGCCGAGGAGCAGGTCCAGCGCGGCCACGCCTACGCCATCGTCGACGAAGTGGACAGCGCCCTCATCGACGAGGCCCGCACGCCCCTCATCATCTCCGGGCCCTCGCGCAAGGACTACGCGCACAAGCACAACGAGTTCAAGCCGCTGGTGGAGCGGTTGGTGCGCAAGCAGCTCGCGCTCTCGGCGGAGCTGATAGACGAGGCCGAGGAAGCGCTGGAGGACGGCGACGACGCCGACGCGTATTACAACCTCCTCAAGGTCATGAAGTCCACGCCCAAGAACCGCCGCCTCCTCAAGCTCTTCGAGGACCCCAAGCTCAAGAGAGAGGTCCAGCGCGTCGAGACGGGAATCATGCGCGACAAGAAGATGCACGAGGTCGCCGAGGAGCTCTACTTCTCGCTGGACGAGAAGGGCCACGCCGTCGAGCTGTCCGAGCAAGGCCGCGAGTTCCTGTCGCCGTCGGACCCGGCGCTGTTCGAGCTGCCGGACATCGAGACCCTCCTCTCCGAGATAGAGGGCGACGAGGACACTTCCGAGGAAGATAAGGAGGCGCTGCGCGAGGAACTGCGCGTGGATTACGAGGATAAGAACGAGAAGCTCCACAACATAAGCCAGCTTCTCCGGGCGTACTTATTGTTCGAGAAAGACGTCGAGTACGTCATCAAGGAAAACCGCGTCGTCATCGTCGACCAGTTCACCGGCCGGCTGATGCCGTCGCGGCGCTACTCCGACGGCCTGCATCAGGCGCTGGAGGCCAAGGAGGAAGTAGAGATCGAGCGCGAGACCATGACGCTCGCCACCATAACCATCCAGAACTACTTCCGCATGTACAAGAAGCTGGCCGGCATGACCGGCACTGCGGAAACCGAAGCCCAGGAGTTCTTCGACATCTACAAGCTCGACGTCATGGTCATCCCCACCAACGAGCCGGTGCGCCGCATCGACTACGAGGACGTCATCTTCCGCACCAAACGCGAGAAGTACAACGCCATCCTCGACGAGATCGTGCGCATGCACGAGGCGGGCCGCCCGGTGCTGGTAGGCACGGTCTCGGTGGAAGTCTCCGAGGTCATCTCGCGCCTGCTCAAGCGGCGCAACATCCCTCACAACGTCCTCAACGCCAAGCAGCATCAGCGCGAGGCCGAGATCGTAATGAACGCGGGCCAGGCGGGCGCCGTCACCATCGCCACCAACATGGCGGGCCGCGGCACCGACATCAAGCTCGCCCGGGAAATCGTCCAGTGCGAAAATTGCGCGCTCCTGTACGGCCCGGGGGACTACCAACCGGACCACCCGGAGTGGGCCAAGACCTGCCGGGAAGAAGTCCCCTGCGGCCTGCACATCGTCGGCACCGCGCGCCACGAGGCGCGACGCATCGACCGCCAGCTGCGAGGGCGCGCCGGCCGCCAGGGCGACCCGGGCTCGAGCCGGTTCTTTCTATCGCTGGAGGACGACCTCATGCGCCTCTTCGGCTCGGACCGCATCGCCGGCATCCTGACGCGGCTGGGCCTGGAGGAAGGCGAGCCCATCGAGCACGCGATGATCACCAAGAACATCGAACGCGCGCAGAAGCGCGTCGAGGAGCAGAACTTCTCCATTCGCAAGCGCGTCCTGGAGTACGACAACGTCATGAACCGCCAGCGCCAGATCGTGTACGAGCTCCGCAACCAGATCCTGCACAACGACAACCTGCGCGACGACATATTCGAGCTCATCCGCTACCAGCTCGAGGACGTAGTCGCCGAAACCGCCCCCGCGGACCTGACGGCCGAGAACTGGGACTACGACACGATCGCGTCGTGGGTGCGGGCGCGTTTCCCGGCCGAAATCAACGTCGACCGTCTTGCGGAATTGGGCGAGCCGGAAGCCATAGTCGATTACGTCATGGAGGCCGTGGCCGAGGCGTACGACCGCCGCGAGGAGGCGTACGGCGCGGAGATGCTGCGCCAACTCGAGCGCTTCGTCCTGCTCACCACCCTCGACGAGAACTGGCAGGACCACCTCACCGAGATGGACGAGCTGCGGGAGGGCATCACGCTCCGCTCGTACGCCCAGCTCGACCCGCTGGTGGAGTACAAGCGCGAGGCGTACGAGATGTTCGAGGGGCTGCTGGCGCGCGTGGACGAGGAGACGGTCTCCAAGATCTTCCGGGTGCACATCGGCGGCGACAGGCCGACGCCGCAGCCGGCAGAGGTCCGCACCCTCCACCCGGAAATGGAGGCACTGGCGGCCCGTGCGCGCCAACCGCGCGAGGCCTACGCCAACGCGCCCGACGGACCCCAGCCGCAAACGATAATACGCAAGGGCCCGAAAATAGGCCGCAACGACCCGTGCCCGTGCGGCTCCGGCAAGAAATATAAAAAATGCTGCGGCGCCGGCGCCCAAGATTAGCCGCCCCCTGAAGCCATCAAAAATCCCCCCGACAACCGCCCCACATCTATTTTCGTAGCCGCCGTCTGGGCCGTCGCCGTCCTGGCGCTGGCGCTCCGGTTGGCGTACGCCTGGCGCCTGGGGGTACCGGTCCCGTGGGCTTCGGCCGCCTCCAGCGCCGTCACGGCGTTCGCGCTGGCGGCGCTCGGCCTCCGGTTGGGCGGCCCGCTCGCCGGCGCGGCCGCGGCCTTCGTCTGGGCCGTACTGCCCGCCTCCATCGTCGCCGCGGTATTCCATCCGTCGCTAACGTACGCCGCGGGGGCCGCCGCTTTTTCGCTGTACCTCTTCGCCGAAGGCGAGGGTCGCAGCGGCCGCGTCTCGGACCTGCTCTGGGCGGGAGCGCTCGTGGGCGTCGCCGCGGCCTTGAACGTCAGCGCGCTGGCGCTCGTCGCGTTCTACTTTTTATATTCCATATACAAGGCCCTCCGTAGAAACGGCGCCGCCGCGCGGGCGTTCGCCTGGCTGGGCGGCTTCGCGCCGGTAGTCGCCGCGGCCGCGGCCCTGGAGTACTTCCGCGCGGGGGAGCCCCTCGCCCACCTGCGAGGGATGCTGGCGACGCCGACGCAATTTTACGCCGAGGCGGCGTTGTTGATAAAAACGCTCGTCGCGGCCGCCGCGGCCATGCTCTTCTGGGACCCGCTCGGCTTCGGCTTCGCCGTCGTCGTCGCTCTCGCCGCGGGGATTTATTTTATAAGGGAACGGTCGCGCGACGCGTTCTTCTACGCCGGCCTGCTCGTCTTCACGCTGGCGGCGTTCGACTTTATGCCGACGTCGCTCGGCGGCTACGCGCCGATGGCGCTCGAGCCTACGCGGTGGCTTATAGCGGCGCTGCCCGCGGCGGTCCTGTGCGGCGCCGTCGTCGGCGAGCTGTGGCGGCCGGGGGGAAAAATAGCGCTGCGCCGTTGGACGGGGGCATTGGGGGCGGCCGCGGTCCTGGCGACGCTGTTCATTAACGGTAACATGCCCTTCGCGCTCCTCAGCCTGCTTATATTGGCGTTAGCCGTTATTATTACGATAACGCTCGCAGGCGCGGCCCGCCGGCGACCGGGGGCGTCGCGACGGCTTGGCCGGAGCGCGGCGGCGCTCATTGTCTTGATATCCCTCTATCCGGTTGTTATATTATACTTGTGAAATCGGAGAGGTGAAGGCTATAGCGGTAATCCCGGCCTACCGCGAGGAAGGCCGGGTGGGTAAAGTCGTTGCCGCGGCGAGGGAGTACCTCGCGGACGTGCTCGTCGTCGACGACGGCTCGCCCGACGGGACGGGCGCGGAGGCGGCTTCCGCGGGTGCGTCGGTCTTACGGCTCGAGCCCAACAGGGGTAAGGGCGCGGCGCTGCTCGCGGGCCTGCAGGAGGCGAGGCGACGCGGCTTCGACGCCGCCGTAACGCTCGACGCCGACGGCCAACACGACGCCGCGGCCATCCCGGCCATGCTGGCGGCGCTCGCGCGGGGCGCCGACGTCGTCATCGGAACGCGAATGAAAGATGTGCGCGGCATGCCGCCGCAGCGAATATTCTCCAACACCTTCACCTCCGCGGTAATATCGGTGCTGGCGGGGCGGCTGGTGCGGGACAGCCAGACCGGCTACCGGGCGCTCCGACTGGCCGCGCTGGAGAAGCTCCCGCTCGTCCGGCGCGGGTTCGACCTCGAGTCGGAGATGCTTTTGAAGGCCGCGCGCGCCGGCGCCAGGATAGGCCACGTCCCCGTGCCCACTATCTACGGCGACGAGAGGAGTAAGATAAACGTACTGGCGGACACGTACCGCTTCTTCCGCGTCGTCTTCGCGGACCTGGCCGGGAGGCTGGAGCGATAATAAAACCGTGACAGCTGCGTTGGAGCTCGAGCGCTTCCCCATCATGGATGCGGCGATCCACAACGTCTCCGTGGCTGAGACGTTGGACGTCGTCGACGCCTTCGTCGCGGACGGCTCGCCCCGCGTGATCGTCACGGCCAACGTCGACCATTTAATGCTTCTGCGCAAGGACGCCCCGTTCCGAGAGGCGTACCGCCGAGCGGACCTTGTGACCTGCGACAGCGTGCCGCTGAAGTGGGCCCTGGCCTTTTTGGGAACGCCGGTGAAGGAGCGCGTAGCCGGGGCGGACTTGTTCGGAGCGCTGGCAAAACGCGCGGCGACCGCGGGACATCGCTTATTCTACCTGGGGGCGGGGCCGGGGGTGGCGGCGCAAGCGGCCCGCGTCCTCGCGGAACGCCACCCCGGCCTCAACGTCGTCGGGACGTACTCGCCGCCGGTAATGTCGTGGGATGAGCTGGCGTACGACGAGGGTACGCTGGCGCGCGTCCGCGAGGCGAAACCGGACATACTCTTCGTCGCTTTCGGCGCGCCCAAGCAGGAGCTGTGGCTCAACGCCGTGCGCGACCGGCTGGGCGTCCCGGTGGGCATCGGCGTGGGCGCGGCTTTCGACTTCGCCGCCGGGACCGTAAAACGCGCGCCCCGTTGGTTGCAGCGCGCCGGCCTGGAGTGGCTCTTTCGGTTGTCGCAGGAACCCCGCCGACTCTGGCGGCGGTACCTCTTTGTCGACCCGCGATTCGCCTGCTACGTATTGAGTGAAAAATTCCGCGGCCATAAAGCCGCGGCGCCGCCGAAACCCGAATAGCTTAAGTACGCTCCCGCCGCCCGGCGCTTACGCCGACGACGACAAACCCTGGTTATTCTCTTCTTCGAAATAGCGATACGCGACGCCGTAACGTACGCCCTGCGAGGAGACGACGGCGCCGTCGGCGCCGAGCTTGTCCAGGAATTCCGCCAGCGCGAGCGCTCCCGCCGGGAAGACGTCCGCCCGACCCGCCGACATCCCAGTTAACCGTCGCCGTCTCGACAACGTCATGAAGAAGACGCCCTTGCCGACGGCCGTAACCGTAGCCTTCGACAAGGCGTAGCCGTGTACTCGCGCCGCGTCGTACGCCGGCAGCGCCAATTTGAGCGTCGCCGTCGTCGTAGCCGTGCCGCCGGTTATGACGACGTCGCCCGCCGCGGCCGGAATGTCGATCAACGTTCCCCGAACGAAGTTCCGCGCCGCCTCCCACGCCGCCGGCGTGCGCGCCTCGCCGAAGAACCTCTCCGTTACCAGAACGCAGCCGACGGCGTAACTCGCCACCGCCGGGGGCCCGCCGTCGCTCTCGCGTGCGAGCTGGGCGCTGCCGCCCCCCACGTCCACTACCGTCGCCGGCCCCTCGCCCAACGCCAGGCTCCGCCGCGCCGCCAATAACGTCAACTCCCCCTCCTCCTTCGGCGTGAGCACGTCGACCCGTAAGCCGAGACGCTTCCAGAGGGCCTCCGCGAACTCGTCGCTCCACCGCCCCCGGCGAAGCACCTCGGTGCCGACCACCCGGAGCTCGGAAAGGCCCGCCCCCTCGGCCCGCTGCACGAACGACGCCAGCGCGCGCACCGTTCGCTCTACGGCGGTCGCCGACGGCTCGCCCGAGGCCAAGCCCCGGCCCAGCCGGGTGGGCGCGAACCCCTCGTCTTCGATGACGAATTCGCCGTCGGCGCCGCGCGTCATCAGCAAGTACAACACCGTATTGGTGCCGACGTCGAAGACCGCTATGGCGTCCCTTCGGTCCTTATTTAACAATCGCAATCTTCCCCGCGCGTTTTTCTCCGTCGCACTCCATTACGTACAGGTAAACCCCCGACGCGACGTCGGCGCCCCACGCCCACGCGCCGCCCGAGTCGGGCCTTCCTTCGGCCACGCGTTCGCCGGCGAGGTTATAAACGCTTATCGCGGCCTCGGACGGCACGTTGTCGAACGTCACGCCCCGCGCCGCCGATAAGGACGGCTTGTAAGGGTTGGGGTAGACGCGGACCGCGTCCAGCGACAGCGCCGGCCCCTCGTCCATCAGACCCGCCCATCCCGCCACGGTCGCGGCGGCCAGCCGCGCGTTCGCCCCGACGAACGGCAGGTCCAGGTGGTCCATCGTGTCGGTAGTCTTGTGGTAGTAGGGATACCAGCCGCCGCTCGGGTCCTCGTGGAGGTACGTCGCGGCGAAGCCCTGCTGCCAGAAGGAGTAGTGGTCGCTGCCGGCCCTGAAGGGGTTGTTCTCGCCGGCGAGCGTAAGCTCCGGCACGTACAGTCGGCTCGCGCGCGCCCCGGCCTGGTACATCCATTTCGAATCGTCTTTATAAAACAACGTCGCGTCGCGCGGCCCGCCGCCGACGTAGCCCACCATGTCCATGTTCCACACCGCGCGGACGTCGTCGCCGCGGCTTTTGGCCCGCCGGGCGTAGTCGCGGCTGCCCACCAGGCCCTGTTCTTCGCCGGCGAAGAGTATTATCCGAACCGTACGCTCGAGGCGGGAGGTCGCCAACGCGCGCGCCACCGCGAGCGCCGCCACCACCCCCGAGCCGTTGTCGTCCGCGCCGGGGGCCAGACGCTGCGGCTCGTCCGAGATGCTGTCGTAATGGGCGATGACGAGGTATTGCTCGGCCGGCTCCCGGCGGCCCGGGACGTCGCACACCACGTTTTTCCAGCCCAGCTCCTCGGGCAAGTTGTCGCGCAGGCTAACCCAGCTCGCGCCCCCGTCCGCGGTGTAATCAATGCAGGAGCCGTAGCCGCAGGTCCAACCTTCGGTCGCCGAGGCAAAGGATACGCCGGTAAGGGGGAAGTCGGCGGGTATGCCGACCTTGCGCCAGCTCGAGCCGCCGTCCGTCGTCCGGAGCACGGCGCCCTTGTCACCGCCGCCCACCGCGACGCCCGTCTTGCCGTCGAAGAAATGGACCGCGCCCAGGTATCCGCCCTTCTCGACGTCGTACCGCTGCACATTCCAGCTCGAGCCGCCGTCGTCGGTGTGCATTATGACGTCGAAGTGGTTGCCGACCACCCACCCCTCGTCCCGCGATATGAAACTTAAGCCCGTCAGCTCGACGACCTCCGCCGGCGATTGCGGGTCCGAGAAAGGGGTCCGCCGCCGCACCCACGTCGCGCCGCCGTCGTCGGTCCGCCGGACCTCGCCGTGCCACCCCACGGCGTAACCGTAACGGTCGTCGAGGAACTGGATCTCGAAGAGGGTATCGCCGATGCCGCTCGGCTGGGACTCCCAGCTCGAGGCGCCGTTGACGGTGTGCAGGATGACGCCCCCCGTTCCGCACGCCCATCCCTCGAGCCGGCTCACGAAGTGGACGCCGGTGAGGTGGCGGTCGGTCGGTTTGGGCATGCGGCGCCAGCTCGAGCCGCCGTCCGAGGTTTTGAGAACGGTCCCGTTCGCGCCCACTATCCAGCCGTACGTTTGGTCGACGAAGAAGACGTCGACAAGTTCCTCGTCGGTCCCGCCCTTCTGTATAAGCCAGCTCGAGCCGCCGTCGTCGGTCCGCAATATGAGCCCAGAGGCGCCCACCACCCACCCCCGCTCCGTGCCGGGGAGGAAGAAGCAGGAGTCGAAGTCGTGCGCCGTAATGAAGACGTCGTAGCGCGGCGCCAAGCCGTAGGAGGAGAAGCTGTCGTAGAGGAGGGCCGCGGCCTTGTCAAGATAGGGCGAAAAGGAATACCGCGTGGGTAACGCCGTCAACGCGGCGAGGTCCTCTCGGACGTCTTCGGTTCTTATGCGGCTCAGCAGGTATTGAATGCGGCCGTCGGCCGCGGGCAGCGGCGGCGCCGGCGCCCGGGTCGCGGCCTCGGCCACGTGCGTCGGAACGAGGAGCCGCCACGGCGCGCGAAGCGACTTCATCGCCTCGTCGTATACGAAGCCGTATTGCCGGCTCAATAGGATTTCGCCGTCGTCTTCGAGTAGTACCTCGCCGAACGGCGCGAGCGCCTCGGCCGGGGCGCCCTCGACGCGGTAGTAGAAGCGGCCCCCGGCGAGCGGCAGCACCGCGTCGCCCAAGGCGCCGGCCGCCGCGCCGCAGAACAGGCGCACCCGGCCCACCCGGCCCAGATAATACACGTCGACCTCCGGGCCGAGCCTGAAAGCCGACGGGTCCGCGGCCGCGGCTACCAAGGGACCGTTCGCCGCGCCGGCCGCGGCCGCCAGCACCAAAAGCGCTCCCGCGACGCGCCTCATCGAATCGCCCCCGCCGGGCGACGGCTTCGGAGCTCGTCGACGACGGCGTAATCGTTATGGCTCGCGTCGCCCATCTCGACGTGGGGCTTGACTAACGGGCCGTGGAAGTCCGAGCCGGCGGTAGCGACGAGGCCCAGGCGACGCGTCAGCTCGGCGAAGGCCCGTCCCTGCTCGTCGTCGTGATACGAACAATAGGTCTCGATACCGGCCAGCCCGGCCGCGGCCAATTCCGCGAATACCGGTTCGTCCTCCGGCAGGCTGAACTTGTCGCCCGGGTGCGCGAAGACGGCGGCGCCGCCCGACGCCCGGACCACGTCGACCGCCTCGGCCGGCGACAAACGTTTCACCGGAAAATAGGCCGGCTTGCCGTGGGACAGCAAGTCGCGGTCGAAGTGTAAGTACGGCGCCGCGGCCTTGGGGGGCCGGCGCAGCGGCTCGAGCAACGCATGGCCGTCGTTGGCGGGGTCGTTCAGCACCACGCGACCTATGACGGGCCCCACCGGCGGCTGGCCCCGCGCCTCCCGCGCCAGCTTCTCGTCGTCGACGACGATGCCCAGCTCCCGCAGATTCGCCAACCGCCCCGCGGCTTGCCGCCGCCTGGCGGCCGTCAAAGCGGCTATGGCCCGGGTCATGGCGTCCGCTTCCCAATCGATGAAGTAGCCGAGGACGTGGACCCAGCGTTGGCCCAGGTCGCAGGTCAGCTCGACGCCCGGTATGGTCTCGACCTCGCTCACGGCTCCGGCGGCCATGAACGCCGGCAGGCCGGCGACGTCGTCGTGGTCCGTCAGCGCCACCGCGGCCAATCCCTTCTCCTCGGCCAGCCGGACGAGCTCCGGCGGCGGGTATTGGCCGTCGCTGGAGTACGAGCTGTGCGTATGCAGATCTACGAGTCGCTTTGCGCCCATTTAACCGTTCCCGAGTTCGCCGGGTTTTACGAAGACCGCATCCGGCTTGACGAGGCCGCCCTCCGCGGCGACGCCGACGCCGACGAGCTCGCCGTTGGGGTCCAGCAAGCGAACGGCGTCACCCGCGCTTACGCCCCCCGGCGCCGGTACGAAGCGGCCGTGTGCGACGTCTTCCACCTGGGCGGCGGAAAGCCGCGCCAGCGCCAGCTCCGGTAACAGCTCGGCCGCGGGCGTGAAGTGCGGCGCCGCCAGGACTTCGTCTAGACCCGCGTTCGCGAGGCGGTCATGGGGAAGCGCGTCCGCGACGGCGAAAGGCCCCACCGCGAGACGCGTCAAGTCGACGAGGTAGCCGCCGACGCCCAGCTTGCGGCCTATGTCGCGGGCGAGCGCGCGGACGTAGGTGCCGCCGCCGCACTCGACGAAAGCGGTGAAGGTCGGCGGCTCTACGCTCTCGATTTCGAGGCGGTACACGGTAACGGTTCGCGTGGGCGCGGCCACGGCCTCGCCGCGGCGCGCCTTCTTATAGAGCGGCTCGCCGCCGCGCTTGACGGCGGAGAAGGTCGGCACCTCCTGCGCGATCTCACCCTCGAGCGAGCGCGCCACCGCGGCCAGGCCGTCGTACGTCCCGGCGGGGACTTCCCGCGTGTAAAGGATTTCGCCCTCGTCGTCGCCGGTCGACGTCTCCGCACCCAGCTTTACGACGGCGCGGTACCGTTTTCTATAATCGCCGAAGAAGCGCGCGAGCCGGGTAACGCGGCCAAAGAGGATTAGGAGAACGCCGTGCGCCGCCGGGTCGAGCGTACCGGCGTGGCCCACGCGCCTGGTGCCGAGCGCCCGCCGCGCCATGTCGACGACGTCGTGAGACGTCGGCCCTCGGCCTTTGGTCACGTTTACCAAGCCCGCTATCGTCGGCGCAGCCAATCCTCCACCTCGGTCAGTACGGCCTCCTGAACGTCCGCCAGCGAACCTTCGACGAAGCAGCCGGCGGCGGCGGGGTGGCCGCCGCCGCCCCGGGCGACGGCGAGGCCGCTGACGTCCAGGTCCTCCGCGCCGCGGAACGATATCTTTACGCCGCCCTCCTCCTCGCGGAAGAGGATGCCCACTCGGCCGCCTTCGACGCGACGGGTATAGTCGACTATCCCCTCCGTATTCTGGGCCGTCGCGCCCGCGCGGGCGAGCGCGTCCCGCGTTACCGTCGTGTACACTATGCCCCCCCGGCGCCTTAACCCCGCCAGCGCCGCGCCCAGGACGTTCATATAGGCCGCCGGGTACCGCCGATAAAGCTCCCGCTCGACGTCGGCGGGCGATACGCCGCGGGCCACGAGGTCCGCCGCCATGTCGAACGCCCAGGCGTTGGTGTTGGAGTAGGTGAAGTTGCCGGTGTCGGTGACCAGGCCGACGTAAAGGCAAAGCGCCGCGGCGGCGGACAGCACCACCTTCAGCTCCCGCAATACGACCCATACCTGCGCCACGGCCGCCGGCGCCGCGGGTTCGACCCAGCTTACCGCGCCGAAGCCGGGGTTCGACGCGTGATGGTCGATATTGATAACGACGCCGCCGTCGCGGCCGAACGCCGCCACCGCCGCCGGCAGGCGGGTCACGTCGGCGCTGTCGAGCGCGACGACAACGTCGCCGTCGCGCCAGGCCGGCGTTTCCGCCGCGGTCAGCTCGTCGAATCCGGGGAGAAAGGAGTAGCGTCGGGGGGCGGCATCCAAGGGCCACAGGGCCGCGGCGCGCCCCAGCGAACGTAGGCCGTGGGCGAACGCCAATACGCCGGCCACCGCGTCGCCGTCGGGCTCGGCGTGGGTGGCGAGCACGAGCCGCGGCGCGGCCTTAACCGCCGCCGCTATCTTCGCCGCCGCCGGGTAATTCATCGGCTTCCAATTCCTTGAGGATCTCGAAGACGCGCGCCGCCGCCCGATACTCTTCATCGAGTCGGAAGCGGATGTGGGGGGTGCGCCGCAACCGGACGCGGGCGCCGACCTGCTTCTGCACAAACGATCGGCATCGCTCCAGCACCGCCAGGCCCCGCGCCACCTGCTCCTCGTCGCCGAAAATGCTGACGTAGACGTCGGCGAACTGTAGGTCTCGCGACACCCTGGCCCAAAGCACGGTCACGGCTCGAGCCGCGGGCTCCACGACCTGGGAGGCCAGGACGTCGGCGACCTCCTTCTTGATCAACCGCTCCACCCGAGCTATGCGAAATCCTTCTTTCACCGAAATCACCGCCCGGGGTCCATCGGGACCCCGCCTAGAGCTCTACCACTTGCCCCTCGAGCGTCAGGTCGAGGTCGCCGAATCGGCGTTCGAGGTGATTCTCGAAACTGGAGAGTAGCGCATCCGCGCGGCGCCGCGCAGTCGCCAGGCCGGCTAGCGCGACGACGGCCCGCGTTTTATCGTCCAGGCCGTCGACCTCGGCCACAGCAACGCCGAAGCGCGAGCGCATCACGTCCTTCAGGCTCCGGACCACCATCCGCTTATCCTTCAGGCTGCGCGCGCCCTCCAGACGGACGGTAACGGTCAACAACGCCAAATAAGGCCGCTTGGGCTCGCTCATTTACTTTCGAAGTGACGCGCCACTTTCCGCTCTCCCAGCACCTCGACGACGTCGCCCTCGGCCACCTCCGCGAAATTGCTCACCACGATGCCGCATTCCAACCCTTGCTGAACTTCCTTAACGTCGTCGCGGAAACGACGCAACGACGAGATGGTCCCCTCGTGGACGACCTCGCCCTCGCGCAATACGCGTGCGTGCGCGCCGCGGAAGACGCGGCCTCCGGTCACCATGCAGCCGGCGACGCGGAACGAGCTCGAGACGTCGAACACCTGGCGCACCTCCGCCGCACCCACGACCTCGATAACTATTTCGGGCTCGAGCAAGCCCTCCAGCGCCGCCCGCACGTCCTCGATGGTCTCGTAGATGACGTCGTAATAGCGGATCTCGACGCCCTCGCGTTGGGCCAGCTTCCTCGCCTTCGACTCCACGCCGACGCGGTACGCTACCAACACCCCTTCCGAAGCGCCCGCGAGCAGTACGTCGCTCTCGCTTACGGACCCCACGCCGGTGTGGAGGATCTTGGGGCTCACTTCCTCGTTTCCCAATTGGCCCAGGTGTTCCACCAGCGCCTCCGCCGAACCGGCCACGTCCGCCTTGATGACCAGGTTCAGCTCCGACTTCCCGCCTTTCTCGAGTTGGCGATACCACTCGTCGAGAGAGAACGCCGGCTCGGGCGCCTTTTCGGCCTCGCCCTCTACCGCCAAAAGCGCGGCCAGGCTGCGCGCCGTCTTGTCGTCCGGTATGCCGACCAGGATGTCCCCCGCGTCCGGAAGGCCCTCCGCGCCGAGTACCGAAACCGGCGTGGAAGGACCGGCTTCCTTGACTTTCTTACCGGCGGTGTCGAACAACGCCCGCACGCGGCCCGCCCGCCGGCCCGCTACGAACGCGTCGCCCACCCTGAGGACGCCTTGCTGCACCAGGACGGTGACGACTACGCCGCGGCCCCGGTCGAGCGTAGACTCGATGACTACGCCTCTCGTCCGGGCGTTGACGTCGGCCTTGAGCTCCATGATCTCCGATTGCAGCGAAATGGCCTCCAACAATTTTTCGAGGCCTTCACCCCGGAGCGCGGAGATCTCGGCCGAGAGCACTTCGCCTCCCCAGTCTTCGGTAGTAACGCCGTGCTCGGCCAGACCCCGCTTGACGCGAAGCGCGTCCGCCTCCGTCTTGTCCATCTTGGTAATGGCGACGACGACCGGGACGTGGGCGGCTTTGGCGTGGCTCACGGACTCCAGCGTCTGGGGCATAACGCCGTCGTCGGCCGCAACAACCAGGACGACGACGTCCGTTACGTGGGCGCCGCGGGCCCGCATCTGGGTGAATACCTCGTGGCCCGGCGTGTCTATGAAGACGATGTCGCCGAACCGGCTTTCCGCGACGGAGGCTCCGACGTGTTGAGTGATACCGCCCGATTCGGTGGCCACGACGTTGGTCTTCCGGATGGCGTCGAGAAGCGTCGTCTTGCCGTGGTCGACGTGGCCCAGGACGGCCACGACGGCCCGGCGGGGCTCGAACTTCGGCTCCACGGCCTGGACGTCGACGTCGAACTCCATCTCTCGGGCGGCCTCGGCCTGCTCGTCCACAGTCAGGATGGTCAACGGCGTGAGGTCGCTACGCCCCTTGCCGCGGAAGAACGCCTCGACTTTCTCGGTGGCGGCGTCCAGCGCGAACGCGAGCTCGGCCAACGTCTGCTCGCCTCGCAGGCGCACCTTCTTCTTGGGGGCGACCTTGGGCTCCGCGGCGGCCGCGGCCCGGACCTTACGACCGTACGCGTGCGACCGTTCCGGCACCCCCCTCTTCCCCCGGGCGCCCTTCTCGGCGCGGCCTCGGCCGCCCCGGCGCCCGCGGGGGCGCGCCACCCGTTCCGGTTTCGTGAGCCGCCGCAACGCGTCCGGCGCCACCGTAGCGCCGCGGTCATCCAGGATCTCTTCCTGGGCGACGACCCGGGCGTCGGCTTTCTCCGGACGGGGAACCTTCTTAACCTTGCCGGCCTTCGCCTTTTCTTCGACGCCGGCCTCACCCTTCGCGGCCGCCGGTTTCCCCTCCGCGGCTCCCTCGGCGGGCGGTTCCACGACCGCCTCCGCGGGTACGGCTTTGGCCTCTTTCGGCGCTTGCTCGGAGGCTCCCGCCTCTTCGGCCGCTACGGCCGCCGGCGCCGGTTCTTCCTTCGTCTCTCGCGGCGCTTTTTTACGAAGGCGGACCTTGGCAGCCTCCGGCTTCGCCATTTCGGGAACGACGACCGGCTGCTCCTTGGCCTCGCTGTCTTTTATGCCGAATAAGTGCGCGCGTAGTTTCGCCTCGTCCTCGGGCGTGACGACGCTGTTGGCGGCCTTGGCGTCGACGCCGATCCGCTGCAACACTTCGACAAGCTCTTTACTGGTTCGGCCCAACGACTTGGCTACTTCGTGGACCTTTCTTTTGGCGGCCAAAGCTTAACACCTCGCTTAGTTTGCCTCGGTGATCCAAATCCCGCGCAGCCGTAAATCAGTCCTGCTTGGGAGGTTCCCCTTCCTCCTCCGATTGCGTCTCGTCGGCCGGCGCGCCACCGGCCGCGTCTTCTTCGTCCTCTTCCGACGGCTCTTCTTCGGCCGGCGCGGCCTCGGGAGTTTCGCCTAATTCCTCGGCGGGCGCTTCCCCCTCGGCGGCGGCTTTCTCCTCGCCGGTTTCCTCCTCGGCCGCTTCCTCCTCGCCGGCTTTCTCCTCGGCGGCTTTCTCCTCGCCGGTTTCCTCCTCGGCGGCTTCCTCCTCGCCGGTTTCCTCCTCGGCGGCTTTCTCCTCGCCGGTTTCCTCCTCGGCGGCTTTCTCCTCGCCGGTTTCCTCCTCGGCGGCTTTCTCCTCGCCGGCTTCCTCCTCGGCGGCTTTCTCCTCGCCGGCTTCCTCCTCGGCGGCTTTCTCCTCGCCGGCTTCCTCCTCGGCGGCTTTCTCCTCGCCGGCTTCCTCCTCGCCGGCTTTCTCCTCGGCGGGCGCGTCGACGAATTCGGGTTCGAGGTAATCGTCCGGCTTGGGGGCTTCGAGGCCCTGTTCGGCCAACTCCGCCAGGCGCGCCGCAACCTTCTGCTGCAATTCGACGGCGGTCTTGGGCCCGATACCCGGTGTGGTAGCGAGTTCCTTGGGCGTCCCGGCCAGTATTTCGTCGGCGGAGCCGAAGCCTTGTTCGTACAACGCGAGGGCGGTTTTTTCGCCCACGCCGGGAATAGTAGTGAGGAAATCGTACGAGGCCGCGGCCTCGGCCTCTTCGCGCGCCGTCAGTTCCTCGCGTTCGCGCTCGCTTATAATATCTACGTGCCACCCGATCAACTTCGCGGCCAACCGGACGTTCTGGCCGCCGCGGCCTATGGCCAGCGAGAGTTGACTCTCCGGTACCACGACGACTACGTGATGGGCATCTTCGTCGACTTCGAGGCCGGTAATCTGCGCCGGCGCCAGCGCGTTGCGGGTGAACTCCTCCACCGTCGTCGCGAACCGCACGATGTCGACTTTCTCGCCCGAGAGCTCGCGTACGACGGCTTGCACGCGATAACCGCGCATGCCGACGCAAGTGCCCACCGGGTCAACGTTCTTATCGCGGCTCGAGACCGCTATTTTGGAGCGCGAGCCGGGCTCGCGAGCGATGGCGTGTATCTTGACCACTCCCTCGTAAACCTCGGGCACCTCGAGCTCGAACAATTTCCCCAAGAAGTCGGGGTTGGCGCGCGAGACGACGATCTGGGCGCCCTTGGTGGTTTCGCGGACCTCGATGAGGTACGCCCGAACGCGGTCGCCGACGCGGTACTCCTCGCCGGGGAGCCGTTCGCGGTACGGCATCACGGCCTCGGTCCGGCCGAGGTCTATGACGACGGTTCCCTTGGATTCGCGCTTGACGACGCCGGTCACCACCTCGCCTACGCGCTTCTGGTACTCGGCGAGGATGACGGTCCGCTCGGCTTCGCGCAGCCTTTGAATAACGACCTGCTTGGCTATCTGGGCGGCGTTGCGGCCGAAAATGGAGGGCGAGATCTCGACGTCCAACTCGTCGTCCAGCTCGGCATCCGGGTCCATCGCCCGCGCATCCGCCAGGCTTATCTCCATCCCGGGCTTAGTTACCTCGTCGACGACGGTACGGCGCGACACGATGATTACGTCGTCGTCCTCCTCCAGGAGGTGTATGTCCATTTCCGGAATGTTGAGGTGGCTGCGCCGCGACGCCGAGTTCAGCGCCGCCTCCAACGCCTCGATGACGATTCCGCGTTCGATGTCCTTGGTGCGCGCCAGCTGGTCCACCATCTCTTTTAATTGAATCTCGTCCGCCATGGGCAATCTCTCTCCTAGCGCCGTGGCCGCGCTCGGTCGCGGCCCTTCTTACGGGCGGGCTCGCGCTTCTCAAAGCCCGGCAGCTCCGGCTCGAGCCTGGCTTCGGCCACCGAGCCGAATTCGAAAGTCCGGCGGCCCTCTTCGTTATCGAGCTCGAGGCCGTCGGCGTCAACGCTCACGATGCGTCCCACGACCACTTCGGGCCGCGTGCCGCGTTTTACTTTCAAACGAACCAACATGCCGCGGAAGCGTTCGAAATCACGCCCGCCCCGCAGCCGCCGATCCAACCCGGGCGACGACACCTCGAGGTCGAACGCCCCGACCAGCGCGTTCTCCAGCTCGAGCCGGGCGCGCAGCCGAACGTTCACGTCGGCGCAATCGTCCACGCCCACGAAACCTTCGGCCCGGTCGAGGATGACCTTCACCACCCAGCCTTTGGGACCGCTATTGAGCAAGACGTCCCACACGTCAACGCCCCGCGCCCGGGCCACCGAGGCGGCGAGTTCGATGACCTTTTCCCGTACGTCTTCCAGCAACATAAACCTACAACTCCAAACTATCCAATTCCTGGAGCAGCGCGGCCACGAGTTCGTCCTCGTCCGCCGAGCGCACTATCTCGCCCTTGCGGTATACGACGCCGCGGCCCTTGCCGCCGGCTACGCCGACGTCGGCCTCGCTCGCCTCGCCCGGGCCGTTCACGGCGCAACCCATGACGGCCACCACGACGTCCCGCGCGTCGCCGTTCATGCTCTCGGCCACGCGGCGGGCCAGAGACGCCACGTCCACCTGGGCGCGGCCGCAGCCGGGACACGAGATGAGCGTGGGACCCCGGCGCCTCAGCTCGAGCGCGCGCAAGACCTCGTAGCCGACGGCCACCTCGCGCTCCGGGGCGTCGGTGAGCGACACCCTGAGGGTATCGCCCAATCCCGCGGCCAGGATGAGCGCGAGCCCCGCCACCGAACGCACGACGCCGGCGTCGCCCAGGCCGGCCTCGGTGACGCCGACGTGGAGCGGGTACGGGAGCTCCTCCGCTATTAAACGGTTGGCCTGGAGCGTAACCGCCGGCGACGTGGCTTTGGCCGAAACTATCACGTCTTCCAGGCCGGCGTCCTCCAACCGCCGCACGCCCTCGACGGCGCTCGCCGCCATGGCCGCGGCGGTGCGGCCGCCGTATCGGGCGACGACGTCGCGCTCCAGCGAGCCGGCGTTCACGCCCACGCGGGCCGTCACGCCGCGCGCCGCCATCTCGCGGCCGAGCTCGAGCCAGTGCTCGCGCCGCGTTATATTGCCCGGGTTGAGGCGGACGGCCGCGGCGCCGGCGTCGAGACAGGCCAGCGCCAGGCGGCGGTCGAAATGTATGTCCGCCATAAGCGGTACCGGCGACCGGCGCGCCAACTCGCCGAAAGCCGCCGCGGCGTCGACGTCGGGAACCGCCGCCCGCGCCAGCTCGCACCCCGCCGCGGCCAGCCGCTCGAGCTGCGCCAGCGTCGCCGCTACGTCCCGGGTGTCGGTCTTGGTCATGGACTCGACGCGCACCGGCTCGCCGCCGCCCACCGCGACCTCTCCGACCATAATTTTCTTCGTTTCGTCTCGCGTAAACATAGCGTCCCGTACTAGCTCCCAAAGACCCTCGTTAAGTCGGCGACGAGCGCCAACGCGATGATGCCGACCAGCAAGGCGAAGCCGACGATGTTGATTAGCTCCCGGGCCCGAGCCGAAAGGTTTTTGCGTCGCGCGGTCTCGAAAGCGCCGATTACGATGTGGCCGCCGTCCAAAACCGGCACCGGCAAGAGGTTCAGCATCGCCAGCATAACCGAAAGGAAACCTATGTACTCCACGTACGGCACTAAGCCCGCGCGCGCCGTCTCGCCGGCGAAGCGCGCGATCGTAATGGGGCCGCCCAGCGCCTTGGTAACTTTGACGCGGCCTTTGAACACCAGCACCATGCCACGAGCGGTGCCGGCCATTATCTCCCACGTACGCTCCCAACCCGCCGGAACGGCGCCGAGCCAGCTCTCGGACTTCCGGACCTCGAGCAGGCCGCACACCACGCCGAGCTTCTCGACGAACTCCTCGGCGCCGCCCCCCTCGTAATCGACGGCCACCGCCACCGGCCCCGCGGCCGTCTCAAAGCCGACGTCGTGTCGGCCCGGCGCCAGGCCCATGGTCAGCGACAGCAGTTCGTTGAACGTGGCCACCGGCCGGCCGTCCAACGACGTGACCCGGTCGCCCTTCGTCACGCCCGCCGCGGCCGCGGACGTCCCCTCGGCAACGGCGAAGACGTCGTTCGTCTGGTACGGCATCAACCCCACCAGGCCGCGACCGGTCTCGGCCTCCACCGCCGGCTCGGCCTCGAGCGTTATCTTACGGCCGCGGCGCAGGACGTCGAACGCGAGCTTGCGGTCGGCGTTGGCGGTCACGACCCGCTGGAGGTCGAACCAATAGGTCGTGGGTCGACCGTCCACGGCCAGGATGACGTCGCCCTCCTCGAAGCCCGCCAGATTGGCCGGCGCCGGCACCCGGCCGCCGTCGACGACCACCGTTTCCAATACGCCGCCGACCCGATTCGGGAAGGTGTAAAGCGTATACCCGGCCTTGGCCACTGCCGTGAAGAGGACTATCGCCATGACGAAATTCATCGCCGGGCCGGCGAAGGCCACCAACATCCGCACCCACGGCGGTTTGGACAAGAACTCGTCCGGGGCGCCCTCGCGGTCGCGCTCGTCGCCGCCCGCCATCTTGACGTAACCGCCCAGCGGCAAGAGCGATATGGCGTACTCGGTGCCGCGCCACGTAACGCTCAGGAGGACCTTGCCGAAGCCGAACGAAAATCGTAAAACGCGGATGCGCGCCAGCTTGGCCACGGCGAAGTGGCCGGCCTCGTGCACGAAGACCAGGACTCCAAGAACGACTATGAACGCCAATATCGTAGTCACGCGTACCCGCCTAGTGGATGTAATCCTCGTCGAACTCGACGAAAAACAGGGTGGACGAGCCCTCGGCCCAGTCCCACTCCGCCTGCGACAACGACTGGGCGAAGTCGTCCATCGCGTCCGAGAACTCCGCGGCGTCGGCCCGGTAGTCCTCCAGCGCGGCCTCGATCTCTTCCTTCAGGCCGGCGATGCTCTCGCTGAAGCAGACTATCCCAGCCGGGAAGATCCGGGCCATGAAGCCGCCGCCGTGCGCGTATATCAAAGCCACCATTCGCGCCGGTTTATCCGTCGGCATTGCTACTCTCCGTAGACTTCCTTCTTCAGTTTACGTACGTACGCGGCTAGGTCGTCGCTGGTTCCAAAGACGCCTATTTCCCCCACGGCGGCGTACGCACCCGTGCTGTAGTCCAAGACCTTCTCGTACCGTTCCAGCGCGTCCCTCTTTCGCCCCGCCTTCTCCAGCGCGCGCCCCAGAAACCACAGGCCGTTGAAATCGTAGGGAGAAGCCTCCGCGTATTTCTCGAGCGAAGCCACGGCCTGGTCGTACCTTTTCATACCGAGGTACGCGCGCCCCATTTGATAATGGGCCTTATTGAGGTTTTCGTCGAGGGCGACCGCCTTACGGTACTCGTCTATCGCCGGCTCGAACTTGTCGACGGCTAAGTATACCTCCGCCAACCGGAAGTGGACGTCGGCGTCGTTGGGAACGAGCGCAAGCGCCATCAGGTACGCGTCCACGGCTTCCCGCCAATCATTCGCGTACTCGTACTCCATGGCGAGCTCGACGTACAGGTCGGCATTATCCGGGTCCGCGGCGACCTCGGCTTTGATCTCTTCGATGACGCCGCCGTACGCCGCGGCCGCGAAAACCGCCGCCGCCAAAAGGTACCTCGCGCGCGAAATATTACTTATAAACATCGACCGTCATCTCCCGCCTACGCGCGACTCGCAACCGCCGCGGCGACCTCCTCCGCCCGGCGCCGCGCCCACCGGTCCGCCCGGGCAACGTCGTCGTAACCGGCGGCGTCGCCGTCCGGGGCGTCGGCCAGCGTCGCCTCGATGACCTCCGGCAGCGCGCCGAAGGGGATTTCGCCGGCCAGGAACTTCCCGACCGCCACTTCGTCGGCGGCGTTCATGACCGCGGGCTTCAAGCCGCCGGCCCGCCCCGCGGCGAGAGCCAAACCGAAGCACGGGAACTGCGCCGGGTCCGGCCGGGCGAACTCGAGCCGGCCTATGGTCGCGAGCTCGAGCGCCGCGGTGGGAAAAAGCGCCGCGCGCCTTTCCGGATACGTGAGCGCGTACTGGATGGGCAGACGCATATCCGCGGTGGCGAGCTGCGCCACGAACGAGCCGTCCGCCATTTCGACCAACGAGTGGACCACCGACTGGGGATGTATCAAAACGTCGATGCGGTCCCACGGCATGTCGAAGAGCCAGTACGCCTCGATGACTTCCAAACCCTTGTTCATCAGCGTCGCGGAGTCCACCGAAATCTTGGCGCCCATGTCCCACACCGGGTGCGCCACGGCCTGTTCCGGCGTTGCGTCGGCCACTTCCTCCCGGCTTTTCTTCAGGAACGGGCCGCCGGAGGCCGTAATTATCAGCCGCCGGACGGCGTCGGGGCGGCACACTTCCAGGCACTGGGCCAAGGCGGCGTGCTCGCTGTCCACCGGGAAGATGCGCGCGCCCGCGGCCCGCTGCGCCTCCCGCACCAGCTTCCCGCCGGCGACGAGCGATTCCTTATTGGCGAGCGCCACGTCCTTTCCCGCGTTCAGCGCGGCGAGGGTGGGCGCCAGGCCGGCGAAACCCGCGACCGCGACCAGCACCAGGTCCGCCGTCGGCGTCGTGGCGACGTTCGCCGCGGCGCCGTCGCCCGCGAACACCTCCACGCCCTCGGCGGCCAACGGCTCGAGCACGTGCGCTTGCCGCTCGTCGCTCACGCCCACGGCGGCGACGCGAAAGGCTCGGGCCTGGCGGGCCAAAAGCTCCGCGTTGTGGCGCGCGGCGAGCCCCACCACCTCGACCTCGTCGCCCAGCGAGGCGACGACGTCGAGCGCGTTCCGGCCGATGGAACCGGTGGACCCCAGTATGCTCACCCGTTTCACCATATCGTCTTAGCCGGCCCGCCCCACCAGCACCAGTACGCCGAAGAAGAGCGGCGCGCAGAACAGCACGGAGTCGAAGCGGTCCAGGACGCCGCCGTGCCCCGGCAAGACGCGGCCGCTGTCCTTGACGCCGGCGTCGCGCTTGAGTACCGACTCGGCCAGGTCGCCGGCGAGGTCGCCCGCGGCGAGCACCGCGCCCGCCGCCAGCGCGCCGAGCCATCCCAAACCGGCGCCGGTAAAGAAGAGCTTGGCCAGCGCGAGCGGCATAAACAGGCCCACGACGACGCCGCCCACGGTCCCCGCCACGGTCTTGCCCGGGCTTATGTCGGGCGCGAGGCGACGACGCCCCACCGTCCGGCCTACGGCGTACGCCGCTATGTCGACGGCCCATATCGTAATAAAGAATATCAACAACAACTCCACGCCGGCGGGAAGGACCCGCACCAGCATCAAAAACGCGAGCAGCACCGGTACGTACGCGAAAGCGAAGAGCGTCGCGCCGGCGTCGGCCAGCGCGCCCGCGGTGCTCCGCCGGAACACCGGGACCAAAAGCACCGCTATCAACAACGCCGCCGCCGCCCAGAGCGATATCGCCGGTCGGTACGCCATCGCCGCCAGGCATACGACGCCGGCCGCGACCGCGACGAGGCGATGGGGCCGCCGCCCCGCGGCTTCCAGCAGCTGGAACGTCTCGATAAGCGCGATCAGCGCTATCGCCTCCAAGTAAATCAAGAAGTGGTAAGGCCGGCCCCAGATCAGGATCGCCAGGTGCACCGGCACCCATATCGCCGCCGTCAAGACGCGGATGGCCAACATTACCGGCCGCCGCCCTCGGCCGCCGATACCCTGCCGTATCGGCGTTCGCGGTTCGCGTAATCGAGCAAGGCCGCGTACATGTGCCTGGCGCGGAAGTCGGGCCACAGGACGTTGGTGACGTAGATCTCGGCGTACGCTATTTCCCACAGCAGGAAGTTGGATACGCGCAATTCGCCGCTCGTCCGCACCAACAAATCCGGGTCGGGGTGGTCCGGCGCGTAAAGGTACCGGCCTATCATCTCCTCGTCGACGTCGCTCTCGCCGGCGGCGACGAGGGCGCGTACGGCGTCCGTCAGCTCGGCCCGGCCGCCGTAGGAGAGCGCGAGCGTGAGCGTCAGCTCGTCGTGGGGCGCCGTCAAGGCTATCGTCTCGTCCAGCTTGGCGCGGACGTCCTTGGGCAAACGGTCCAACCGGCCCATAGCCTCGAGCCGGACCTGCTTCTCGAGCAGCTCGTCGCGTTCGCCGGTCAGGTAGTGCTTGAGCAGCTGCATCAGCGCCCGGACCTCGAGCGTGGGCCTCTCCCAGTTCTCGCTGGAGAACGCGTATAGCGTGAGGTACTTGACGCCCACCTCGCGGCAGGCGGTCACCGCCTCGCGCACCGCCTTCACGCCCGCCTGGTGGCCGCGAATGCGAGCCAGGCCGCGGCTCTTCGCCCAACGGCCGTTGCCGTCCATAATTACGGCGACGTGGGTGGGCAGCGCGGCGCCCTCCAACCGGGCGCGGAGCTCCTCCTCCTCAAGTTCTTCCAACGGGTTAATTATTTTCATACGCGGACGTCTTCGCTATTTCTACGCTTCCCTTCGCGGGCCGTTCCGTTCGCGCACAGTCAAAAAGGGACGCGCGCCTACCCCAAACTGAACGGCGGGTCCCTCGCAAGAAGCTATTCAGTTGGAGAAGAGTTAGGCCATAATTATATCTCCAGTATCTCTTTCTCCTTCGCTTCCAAGAGGGTATCAACCCGCTCGATATAATTATCGGTCAACTCCTGTGTCTTATCCATAAGACGCTGCGCGTCGTCTTCGGATATGTCGCCTTCTTTCTGAGCGGCTTTTATGTTCTTGTTGGCGTCGCCGCGCACCCGCCGGACGGCGACCTTCCCCTCCTCGGCCAGCTTCTTCACGAGCTTAACCAATTCCTGGCGGCGCTCCTCAGTTAAGGACGGGATGTGGATGCGGATTATGTTGCCGTCGTTGGTGGGCGTAAGGCCGAGGCCGGACTGGTATATCGCCCGCTCCACGTCCTTGATGATGGACTTGTCCCACGGCTGGACGACGATGGTGCGGGCATCCGGGACCGATACCGTGGCCACCTGCTTGAGCGGCATACGCTGGTCGTACGAATCGACGAAGATGCGGTCGAGCAAGGCGACCGACGCGCGGCCGGTCCGGATGGACCCGAGCTCGCGCCCGGTAGCGGCCGCCGAGCTCGCCATCTTCCCTTCCGCCTTTTTAAGTATCTCGTCCGCTACCACGGTTCCTCATCCCACGCGAGTCCCGAGTTTCTCTCCTCGTATTATTTTACCAATATTACCGGCGTCATACAAATAGAAAACGACGAGCGGTATGTCGTGGTCGCGGCACAGCGCCGCGGCCGCGGCGTCCATTACGGCCGGATTTTGCGTTATCACGTCGTCGTACGACAGCGACGCGAACAGTCGCGCGTCGGCGTCGTCTTCCGGGTCGCGGTCGTAGACGCCGGCGACGTCGGTGGCCTTCAGCACCGCGTCGGCGTCCAACTCACAAGCGCGCAGCGCCGCGGCGGTATCGGTCGTGAAGAACGGCCGGCCGGTCCCGCCGGAGAAAATCGCGGTCGCGCCCTCCTCCAACAGCTCGCTCGCGCGCTCCGGTCGGTAGCGCTCGCAGCACTCGCCGACGTCGAAGGCGTTCAGTACCGCCGCCGGGACGCCGAGTTGCGCCAGGCCTTCCCTGAGGGCCAACGCGTTCACGACGGTGGCGAGCATGCCCATGTGGTCTACCGCGAGCTGCGGCCACCCCAGCGCCGCGGCCTCCCGCCCCCGCACGACGTTGCCGCCGCCCACCACGACCGCCACCTGAGCGCCCGCGGCCCGGGCGTCGGCCACCTCGCCCGCGACGAAGGACACCCGCGAGGGCTCGAGGCCCGCGCCCCCCTCGCCGGCGAACGCCGTGCCGGACAATTTCAATACGACTCGCTTATATTTCGGGGCCGCGCCCACTACGCCTACTCGCCCAACTTGATGCGGGAGAATCTGGCGATGACGAGGTTCTCGCCGAACTTCGCCACGGCCTCCTCGACGTACTCCCGCACCGTCCTGTCGGGGTCCTTGACGAACGGCTGCTCGAGGAGCGTATTCTCGGTTACGAACTTCTTTAAGCGGCCCTCGACGATCTTCTCGACTATGTTATCCGGTTTGCCCTGCTCGCGGGCCTGCTCGGCGGCTATCTTTCGCTCCCCCTCCAATATTTCCGCGGGTACGTCGTCGGACGTTACGCCCATGGGGTCGGTGGCGGCGATGTGCATCGCGATATCCTTGACGAAGGCGCGAAAGTCTTCGTTGCGGGCCACGAAGTCGGTCTCGCAGTTGACCTCCACCAGCACCCCCAACTTGTCGCCGGGGTGGATGTAGGAGACGACGACGCCTTCGCCGGTGGCCCGGCCGGCCTTCTTTTTGGCCGCCGCCAGGCCCTTGATGCGGAGGTACTCCACCGCCTTTTCGTGGTCGCTGCCGCACTCCTGCAAGGCCCGCTTGCAGTCCATCATACCGGCGCCGGTACGGTCGCGGAGTTTCTTTACTTCTTTCGAATCGATCGCCATAGGGTCGTCCTCTCGTCTACTTCTCCGGGCTCACGTACGCGCCGGCTCCGGGCGCTTCCTCCGCGACGACTTCCTCGCCCTTGGCGCCCTCCTCGCCCTCGGTGGCCTCGGCGCGGCCGTCTACGACGCCGGTGGCGATGGTGGAGGCCGTGACGCGTATGGAACGTATGGCGTCGTCGTTGCCGGGTATGATGTGGTCTACCGGGTCCGGGTCGCAGTTGGTATCTACCAACGCCACCACCGGTATGGCGAGGCGGTTGGCCTCCGCCAGCGCTATGGCCTCCCGCCGCGGGTCGACCAGGAAGATCATCTGCGGCAAGCGTTTCATGTCGCGTATGCCGCTGTACAACCTGGTGAGGCGGTCCTTCTCCTTCTGGAACCGGAGGCGCTCCTTTTTATTGTACTTGGCCAGCGAGCCGTCCTCCTCCATGGCCTCGATCGCCTTGAGGCGTTCGATGTTCTTCTTGATGGTCTCGAAGTTGGTGAGGGTGCCGCCCAGCCAGCGGGTGGTCACGTAGAAGGCGCCGGCGCGCTTCGCCTCCTCCTCCACCGCGGCCTGCGCCTGCTTCTTCGTCCCCACGAACAGCACCCGGCCTCCGGCGCGCGAGGCATCGCGGGCGAAGTCGTACGCCTCCTCCAGGAGGCGCAGCGTCTTCTGCAAGTCGATAATATAAATGCCGTTGCGCTCCGCGAAGATGTACTTACGCATCTTCGGGTTCCAACGGCGCGTTTGGTGGCCGAAATGGACGCCGGCCTCCAGCAGTTGCTTCATAGAAACTTCAAACATGACTATCTAAACCTCCGTTACCCGCTTCGCTTCAGGCAAGGGGCGCGCCTGTCGCCGCCCCTTTGGAGCGATAGCCTTGGATTATGTGGGTCTCTAAAACGCGTCCTCCGCGGTTGCGACGTTATCGTTAGCGCTTCGAGAATTGGAAACGCTTGCGGGCGCCCGGCTGGCCGTACTTCTTGCGCTCCTTCATACGCGGGTCGCGGGTGAGCAGGCCCGCCTTCTTGAGCGCCGCGCGGTACGAGCCGTCCACCTGTTGCAGCGCCCGGGCGATGCCGTGCCGCAGCGCGCCCCGCTGGCCGGTGATGCCGCCGCCCTTCACCGTCGAGAAGACGTCGAACTTGCCCGTGGTGGCGGTGACCTCGAACGGCTTGGCGATGTCGGCCCGCCAGCTCGCCAGCGTGAAGTAATCCGCCAGCGGCTGCCGGTTGACGACCACGTTGCCCTCGCCCGGCCACAGCCAGACGCGCGCCACCGACGTCTTGCGTCGGCCGGTAGCGTAATTTTTCTTCACTTCCAAGCGAAATCCTCCAAACCCAGCCTAGACCTCGAGCGGCTGCGGGTTCTGGGCGGCGTGGGGATGGCTCGGGCCGCGGTAGACCTTGACCTTCTTGAGAAGCTTGCGGCCCAGCCGGCTCTTGGGAAGCATGCCGCGCACGGCGTGCATAATGACCCACTCCGGCTTGCGCGCCAGCATCCGCGAAAGGGGCGTCTCCTTGAGGTTTCCCACGTAGCCCGAGTGGCGGTAATAAATTTTGTCGCGCAGCTTGTTGCCCGTCACGCGGATCTTCTCGGCGTTCACCACGACGACGAAGTCGCCGGTGTCGAGATGGGGCGTGAAGTACGGCTTCTCCTTGCCGCGCACGATCTGCGCGATGCGCGTCGCCAGCCGCCCCAGGATCTTGCCGTCGGCGTCGACGACGTACCAGCGCCGCTCGATATCTTCTTCCTTCGGGATAAAGGTTCGTGCGTCCATTGCTCGTAGCTCCGTAATTATCAAGCGCTCGCGGCTCGCGCCGCGAGGGGGGGAATATAACACTTACACGTCGTTAAAGTCAAGGATTAATTGCACAAAACGGCCTATATATATTATATTTAGAGGTGAATATCCAACCTTGGAGGAAGCGGTGGAAAAATATCTGCTTGCGCCGGCGGGCCGCCCCCTCCCCCCGCCCCCCCGCCGGGCCGGTTATATTACCTATTAAGCCAGCTTATTCTAGTTGACAAGGAAAGCGTATTTAGTTAATATCACGCGGCACTAGTAAGGTGCCCGGAGGTAGCCTATGGAACGAGAGGTCGTGATATCGCAGGACAAGCACGAGGACGACCGGTTTCACGTAGCGACGTGCGGGTGCCTCGACGACATCCGCAGCGCCAACAAGCGGACCGTGACCCTCGCCGAAGCCCGGGACCAGGGGTACAAAGCCTGCTCCGAGTGTAAGCCCGGCCTATAGGGGGAGGCGTTGGAAATAGACGCCGACGGGCGGCCGCCAGGCCGCCTTTTTCGTATACCCCCCCGTCGGCGCCGGTCGATAATACCGGCCCCACGTAAAGTAAGGGCGCAAGGCCTTGCGCCCCTACTTCGCGCGGTTCCCCCCGGGCGTCGCTACCGGGCGTTAAGGCCGCAGCTCGCCGGACCAGGCCGGCTGGACCAGGGACCAGTCGCCCTGGCCGCAATCGCAGGGCGGTAAGGTCTCGCCGACGGTGAGGTTGACCTCGGCGCGACAGTTGGCGCAGCGGTATACGCCGGCCTCGGGGCTTACGTCGCCAGCTCGGTATGCCATACCTTCCTCCTACCAATCATCCGGCTAATAATGAAAACGGAATCGGTGAATAAGGCCGTATATATATTTTAGGCCGCACGGCTGTGGGGCCCAACGGGGACGTCGCCCTACGACCCAGTAAAATAATCGTCGGCGGCCCAACGCGCCGGGTTGTCGGCGATATAGCCGAGGGCCCGGCCCAGTTCCTCGTCGTCCCGGATTACCCGTTCGTAATAATTACGCTGCCATAACCGCGCGCCGGGTGTGCCGCGCGACACGTTGATACGGCGCGTTACCGAGGCCTTGTAACATGCGACGAACGACGCCAGCGAACGCGGCGGCCTATAGAGCGGCGGTTGTTATAGGGGCGCACAGCTGTGCGCCCCTACACGCGGGCCTACGGATTGCGATTCCGCGGTTAATATAATAATCCCGTGCATATGGTTAGGCATAATGACGAACGCGTCCAGGACGACGCCGGGCCGGACGCCGGCGCTCCGCAGCCATTCCTCCGACGCGACGCGGCCCCTTTCGTTCAGCCGGACCGCGCCGGGTATTGGGTCGCCAAATAAACACTCCCGGTCGAACGTACACAACGTTACGAAATACGCCCCCGGATACGAATAATCGCAACCCGGAAGACGTATCGAGCGACGGTGGTGTTTGTCGCGGTCGAATTTCATAGGCCGGTCATTGTGGGGGCGCACAACTGTGCGCCCCTACGGGGCCCCTATGGCGCGCTGGAGGCGCTGCGTGTCGGCATTAAGTAAGCGGTACGTCAACGCAGGGATTCCCAATTCTCGGCAAAGAAAGTTTGTATGCCTTCGCCGGGCATATAACCGCGGCATAACCTACGGAAGTCTTCGAACGCCGCCGCGTACGACGTGTCGCGTATAGCTTTGGCGCGCTTCGCTAAATACAGTAGAGCGATGGAAGGCGC